>Ga0182738_1000040_pt1 | contig 270477 bp, 249 predicted proteins | sample eDN5th30CBELigMG_FD_128876 | JGI IMG/M metagenome (GOLD analysis project Ga0182738, IMG submission 128876) | Enriched Miracle-Growth compost microbial communities from Emeryville, California, USA - eDNA 5th pass 30_C BE-Lig MG (version 2)... ...
GAGTACCACGATTAAAGGGATTAACTGATTACCGGGAATTAAATCAGGGAAATCAGTGAATCAGTAAATCTGAGGTGCTGACAGAGGAAAAAGGAGTACCACGATTAAAGGGATTAACTGATTGCCGGGAATTTAAATCTGGGAAATCAGTGAATCAGTAAATCTGAGGTGCTGACAGAGAAAAAAGGAGTACCACGATTAAAGGGATTGACTGATTACCGGGAATTTAAATCAGGGAAATCAGTGAATCAGTAAATCTGAGGTGCTGACAGAGAAAAAAGTCAGACCACGATTAAAGGGATTGACTGATTGCCGGGAATTTAAATCTGGGAAATCAGTGAATCAGTAAATCTGAGGGTGAAATCGTTTTTATTTATTTAAATTGGTTAAAATTTTTTCAGGGAAATCAAATAACCGATGGAGTATAAGTATTCAGAAATTACCAAAGACATAATTGCTGCTGCATTGGAAGTTCATACTTTTTTAGGTAATGGATTTCAGGAAGTGATTTACCAAAGAGCACTTGATATCGAATTGGCCAATTATAATTTATTGGTTGGGAGAGAAATTGAGATGCCCGTCTTTTACAAAAAGACTCTGATTGGAAATAGGAGAGTAGATTTTTTGATAAATAATATTATTTGCGTCGAATTGAAAGCTACAATTCGGCTCGAAGATGTTCACCTGGCGCAAGCATTAAATTATCTTGAAGCATTTAATTTGGAGGTGGGGCTATTAATAAATTTCGGTTCAAAGTCACTTGAAGTGAAAAGGCTTTTTAATAAAAAATATAAAGAAAGTCAGACCGCGATTAAAGGAATTGACTGATTGCCGGGGAAGTCAGGACCACTGATTAAAGGGATTAACTGATTGCCGGGAAAGTCAGGACCACTGATTAAAGGGATTGACTGATTGCCGGGAAAGTCAGGACCAGGATTAAAGGGATTAACTGATTACCGGGAATTTTAATCAGGGAAATCAGTGAATCAGTAAATCTGAGGTGCTGACAGAGAAAAAAGGAGTACCACGATTAAAGGGATTGACTGATTGCCGGGAAAGTCAGGACCAGGATTAAAGGGATTGACTGATTGCCGGGAAAGTCAGGACCAGGATTAAAGGGATTAACTGATTACCGGGAATTTTAATCAGGGAAATCAGTGAATCAGTAAATCTGAGGTGCTGACAGAGGAAAAAGGAGTACCACGATTAAAGGGATTGACTGATTGCCGGGAATTAAATCAGGGAAATCAGTGAATCAGTAAATCTGAGGTGCTGACAGAGGAAAAAAGTCAGACCACGATTAAAGGGATTAACTGATTACCGGGAATTTTAATCAGGGAAATCAGTGAATCAGTAAATCTGAGGTCCAATATTATTCATGCTCCCTGCCTTTAATATGATTATTGCGCCAATCCTTATTCAATTGTTCCATTTCAATCAAATCATTTTCAGAAAACTTCTTTTTTAGTAAGTCGCTCAAATCCGGTTGGCCGGCATTTACCCATGCTGTGTACCAAAATGAAGCCACAGCCAAAATCGATTCACGCATTCTGCGCTCTACCATTCCATTTAGTGCCTCGTTATATGCAATTGTGTAGTCAGATGAATATTGCCGTAAAAATGTGGCATTTCTTTTTTCGAATGCCATGGTCTTTTTTTGAAACTTTTCACTTAACCATTTTTCTATTTTGAGTACAGTGTCGACGGCAGCAGCGCTTTCCAAAACTCTGTCCCAAATAAAAGCGGAAGGTTTTTCGATGTAAACGGCGCTCCCAATAAAAAAATCAAACTGCCTTTCAGCAAGCAATTCCGGAATACGGCTTTCCCAAAAACCATGAATGCCATGTTGATCCGTATGCTGGCCATTGTGGTTGCTGCTCGCATGCAACGGCACATGGGCATCCGAAATGTAATGGCCAATGTCGGCGCTATATCGTAAAATCCGTGCGTAGTCTTTGTTCTTGAAAGCTTCAGTTAATTGGTATAATACTTTTTGAATGTGCCAGGGCACTATGCCATGTGCAGTCAGCGTGTCTTCTCCAAATTTTTCAACAGCATCTTCCCACCTCCTTGGTAATTCATTAAACGGATGAGAGCCATACCGGTCAAGGTCGATATAATGGCGCGGCCCTTCATTGGCCACAGCATACCTTCGTTTATCCGCATCTACAGCATGATCGGTTAGGTAACCGATATGATATTTATAAAAATGAAGCATTTCGGGAGGCAGTAAAAAAACAGCATTCCGGTTGATAGTGCGGTGTCCAAAAAATCCCCAGCAAAAACATGGCACTGCCAGCAATAAACATCCCATTACAAGCAGCAGTTTCCTGGCCATACTTATATCTTTTCTTAAGCAATATCTTTTTGATCAGGAAAATCATCCTCTACCGCTTCAGCGCTGGTTTGAGTAACACCACCACTTACGGCAAATTTCATTGCATCGGAAGCGCTGATACCTGGCAGCAATTTGATTTTTTCCTTTGGTACAATATATACATTTCCCGCCACAGAATAAGCCATTGGCAGGTAAACTGCGATATAATCCGACATGCCAAAATTGCTCATGTCTTCCTGAGTTATAAATCCCACACGCCATACATCATGAAAATCTACGTTGGCCAATACATTATGAGTAAACTTTTTCTTATTACCCGCAAAGGCTTCAAAAAAATCGCGTACGAATGAATACAACAATTTAATGCCCGGAGTTTTTTCAAGAATATGATCTATTACTGAAATCAATCTTCCCAAAACAAAGAATGAACTGAGATAACCCATCAAAATAATGAAAGCGATAATGATCAGAAATCCAAGTCCGGGAATATTGATAGCTGGCCGCAAAATGCTGTCAATCTTATCAAAAACCGCATAAATAAAATATACGGTTATCGATACGGGCCCTAATATTAACAAACCTTGTAAAAAATACTGAATCGCCTTTTGAGTGCGCATCTTTGAGTTCATGAAAAGAAAATTTAAATCATTAAGGGTATAAAAGTAGTCAACGCCCTGCGAATTTTATTCCAACCATTGCGAAATACCATTCGTCCCCTGAAAAATGTTTTTTATAAAAATTTTTTTAATGGAAACTATTTTTACGATAAAAGTTTCCTTAGTTTTGCCGCCCAATGGAAATAAAAGACAGAATAAAGCAAAAAGCACAGGAACTTTTCCGGATGTACGGTGTCAGGTCTGTGACTATGGATGACATTGCTTTGCAATTGGGCGTTTCCAAAAAAACTCTTTACCAGTCATTCAGTGATAAAAGTGAACTGGTGGATGAAGTGACCCGGAATATGCTTGAGGATAATCGCTCCAACTGTATCACCAGCCGCAGCCATGCAGATAATGCGATCCATGAATTGTTTCTTGCCCTGGAATCTTTGCAGGAGGTGACAGGTAATATGAATCCCGGAGTACTTTTTGATCTTCAACGCGGCTATCCCAAAACCTTTCAACGCTTCCAGGATTTTAAGTATGATTTTTTATATGATGTGATTGCAGAAAATCTTAGATGGGGTAAGGAAGATGGCCTGTTTCGCGAAGATGTGAACGAGGAAGTATATGCTAAAATGAGGCTCGAAATGATCAGCATCCCATTCAATGAACAATTATTCCCAAAAACAAAATTCTCGCTGGTGTACCTGCAGGAGCAAACGCTCAAATTTTTTATTTATGCCATAGTTACTCCCAAGGGTTACAAACTGATAGATAAATATATCAACAAGAACCAGGTAAAACAAACAAATCCGAAACAATGAAACAAGGTGTCTTACTCATAATGTTAATGAGTGTATGCGTTTTGAGCGCATTTGCACAACAGCAGGACAGCTCGCAGATCCATTATTTTTCTGCAAAAGAAGCTGTTGATTACGCATTAAAAAATTCGATTCCTGTACAAAATGCGTTGCTGGATATACGCGCACAGGAGCAAACAAACAAGCAGATTACAGCTTCAGCGCTACCGCAAATAAGTGCCAATGGAAGTGTAAGCTACAACCCCAAAGTTTCGGTCCAAACTTTTCCAAACTTTATAGCGCAAAGCACTTATGCGGTTTTGATTGCCAATAATGTAAAAAAAGGAAATGGCGAACCCATCACTGCACCGGAAGATTTCGGAACCATCAACGCCGGCTTCGGAACAAAATGGTCGCTGAATGGAGGTGTGGATCTGAACCAGATTTTATTTGATGGGCAGGTTTTTGTGGGATTGATGGCTCGTAATGCATCTATCCGTAATGCGGAATTGACTGCGGACATCACCAAAGAACAGATCAAGGCGAATGTTTATAAAATTTATTACCAGTTGGTTGTAGGCAAAAAACAGATTACCAGTATTGATGCCAACATTGCCAATTATGCTCAATTATTGAAAGATACACGCATCATTTATCAAAATGGATTTGCTGAAAAACTTGATGTAGATAAAGTGCAGGTGCAATTAAGTAATCTTCAGACCGCAAAGTTGAAAGCCCAAAATCAAATTGACGCCGGCCTGGAAGGGCTTAAATTTCTGATGAATTTGCCCATGGCCGATTCGCTTGTGCTTACAGATACGCTGAGTAAAGAAGAATTAAAATCAAACATATTAAGTGAAGATTACAATCCGGAAGACCGGAAAGAATATCAGCAATTGGAAACACTTATTGACCTGGGAAAATTAAATGTAAAGCGCTACCAGTTGAGCAAATTGCCAACTTTGTCCTTAAGTGCCAATTACAGTAAAAGTGCACAGCGCCAGGAGTTTGACTTTTTTAAAGGACCATATTTTACATCTTCCTTTATCGCGCTTCGTTTAAGTGTACCCATCTTTTCAGGATTTTCTAAAAATGCACAAATTGAAAATGCGCGTATCACACTAAGGCAAACAGAAAACCGGTTGCTTCAATTAAAATCATCTATCAAGAATGATGTCCGGCAATCGAGGTTGAATATGAAAACTGCATTATTCAATATGGATACACAGGAAAAAAATATTGAACTGGCAGAGCAGGTTTACCAGTCAACCAAACTTAAATATGAACAAGGCGTAGGAAGTAACCAGGAAATTTCATCAGCTCAGGCCGATCTGGTGACCGCTCAAAATAATTATTACAGTTCGCTGTACGATGCCATCATTGCTAAAATAGATTTCCTAAAAGCAGCCGGAAAATTATAATTCACTCTATACAAATGAAATAATGAAAACGATCAAAAAAGCAATCATTCCCTTTTTATCAATAGCCTTGTTGATTTCCTGCGGAACAGGAAAGAAAGAAAAGGACAGCGTCCTGAACGACAAAAAGGTAAAGCTTGAAAAATTAAAAAATCAGAAAGCCGATCTTGATAAAAAGATCGAAAACCTGGAAAATGAAATCGCTAAACTCGATACAAGTTTCTCCACCCAAAAGCCAAAACTTGTTAGCATTAGTCCCATAGCTAAAACTGACTTTGTGCATTACCTCACGCTTCAGGGATTTGTAGATCAGCAAAATGTAACCTACGCTACACCTTCAGGACAGCCCGGACAAATTAAAGCTATCTATGTAAAGCAAGGTGATAAAGTTCATAAAGGACAATTATTGCTAAAGCTGGATAACAGTGTGGCTATGGAAAACGTAAATGCGATAAAGCAACAAATGAACAGTGTAAAAGCTCAATTGGATCTGGCAAGATCGGTTTATAACCGGCAAAAAAATCTTTGGGAACATAACATCGGCACTGAAGTGCAATTGCTTCAGGCAAAAACGAATGTAGAAACACTGGAAGGCCAGTTAAAAACTATTCAGGCAAATGTAAATGCAGCATCTACACAGGCTAATCAAAGTAATGTTTACAGCGATGTAAATGGTACCATTGATGAAGTAACTGCGCATGTAGGAGAAACGTTTAATGGAAATCCCTTAACAGGAGGTTATATCAAAATTGTAAGTAATGGTCAGCCACGAATAAAAGTTACCGTGCCTGAAAGCTATGCGGCTAAAGTAAGCAAAGGAAGTAAAGTGGTAGTAACCATGCCCGATACCCATAAAACTTTTGAAGGAACCATTTCATTTTTAAGTGAAACCATCGGAGCTACAACGCGCGGATTTACCGCAGAAATAAATGTGCCGTCAAATGTAGATGTAAGGCCTAACCAGACAGCGGTGGTACAGATCATAGATTATAAATCTTCAAACACCATTGTCGTGCCTCTTAATACCGTGCAAAATGATGAAAACGGCAAATATGTGATGATAGCCATTGATCAAAAAGGCAATCTTGTGGCACACAAAAAGCCTGTGCAAATTGGCCAGTTCAGCAACGACAGCGTAGAAGTGAAACAAGGGCTGCAGGCGGGCGAAAAGATTGTGACAGAAGGATTCCAGGGATTATTTGAGGGGCAGACAATCACCACTTCAGAAAAGTAACTTATCTAAATCATTACTGCTTTTTATTAAAAAGGCACATCAACATAATGTATGAAAGCATTAGAGAATTTAAAAGAAAAATATAAAGAATTCAAACCTACAAGCTGGTCTATCAAAAACCGCACATCGATCTATCTGCTGATCATTTTTGTGTCGCTTGTGGGTGTGGTTCAATTTGTGACGTTGCCCAAAGAACAGTTTCCGGATATCGTGATACCAACGGTATTTGTGCAAACGATCAATGTAGGTAATTCGCCAAAAGACATTGAAAACCTGGTAACGATTCCCATTGAAAAGCAGATCAAAGGAATTACCGGCGCCAAAATCAAAAAGATACAAAGTACCTCTTTGCAGGATTTTTCTGCAATAACCGTAGAATTTGAAACCGACGTTAAAACAGATGTGGCTGTGCAAAAAGTTCGCGATGCGGTTGATAAAGCAAAAAAGGACCTGCCCACCGATCTTACGCAAGAGCCTAATGTTCAGGAAATCAGCTTTAGTGAATTTCCGATCATGTATGTAAACCTGAGTGGCGATTTCGATCAGATGACGCTGAAAAAATTTGCTGATGATGCGCAGGACAAACTTGAGGAATTAGGTGAAATCACAAGGGTGGATATTGTGGGCGCACCTGAAAGAGAATTTCAGATCAATGTAGATAATTTTAAAATGGAAAGTGCGGGCATCACTTTTAGTGACATTGCAGGCGCCGTACAAAGAGAAAATATTGATATCAGTGCAGGATTGCTCGAAGTGGGCAACATGAAAAGAACTCTCCAGATTAAAGGGCAGTTTAAAACAAAATATGATATCGAAAAGGTGATTGTGCGCAATACAGGCGGCGCTCCTATCTACTTAAAAGATATTGCTACGATCAAAGACACCGTAAAAACAAGTGAAAGTTATGCGCGGTTGGATGGAAAAAATGTGGTCACGCTTAATATCATCAAGCGTGCCGGCGAAAATCTGATTCAGACATCAGATGATGTTAAAAAAACTGTTGAAGAAATGAAGGAAACCATCTTTCCTTCTAATCTTGATGTTGTAATTACCGGTGACCAAAGTAAAGCCACCCGTACAAGTTTTAATGATTTGGTAAACAGTATTGTAATCGGATTTGTATTGGTACTGCTCATACTCATGTTTTTTATGGGAGTTACCAACGCCTTCTTTGTAGCGCTTTCTGTGCCGCTCAGCATGTTTGTGGCATTTCTCTTCTTACCGGCTGCTGAAATGATCACTGGCAGTGATGTTACGCTAAATTTTATTGTGCTGTTTGCCTTGCTGTTTGGGCTCGGTATCATTGTGGATGATGCGATTGTGGTGATCGAGAATACACACCGGATCTTTATGGAAAATAAAGGCAAATTGTCGGCAGTTGAATCGGCTAAGATGGCTGCAGGTGAAGTGTTTGTGCCGGTGCTATCAGGAACGCTCACTACGCTGGCTCCATTCTTTCCGCTCTTGTTCTGGCCGGGAATCATTGGTAAGTTTATGATCTACCTGCCTACGATGCTCATCTTTACCTTAACGGCATCTCTGGTAGTGGCATTTATTATGAATCCGGTATTTGCGGTAGATTTTATGGTGCATGCCGAAGAAGATCATCATCTGAGAAAAAAATCGCGTGTGTTCAGGAGTAAAGCATTTTTAATTCCTTTAATCGCGGGTATTTTCTTTGATTTGATTCACATTCCATTTGTTGGCAACCTGCTTATCTTTTTTGCCCTGGTAGTAGTGTTGAATACCTATGTATTTGATTCGCTGATCCATAAATTTCAGACCAGGGTATTGCCGGCCATTATGTTCAGATATGAAAAGCTACTTCGGTGGGCTACGGCCAAATGGCGGCCTGTATGGTTACTGGTGGGAACATTTGGATTGCTGGTATTTTCAATCGTATTTTTTGCGATCAGAAAAGTGCCGGTAGAATTTTTCCCAAGCGGAGATCCGAATATCATTTATGTGTATCTGAAATTGCCGGTGGGCACTAATGTAGATTATACCGATTCTGTTACGCGTACTGTAGAAACGAAAATTATGAATGTGCTGAACGGCCCTTCTGGTAAAAAAAATCCGATTGTAGAAAGCGTAATTGCAAACGTGGCTGTAGGCGCCAGTGATCCCAACAGTGGTGATAGAAGTACTCAACCGAATCTTGGAAGGGTGCAGGTAAGTTTTGTTGAATATGAAAAGCGCCATGGCGTTTCTACCGAGCCTTACCTCGATTCAATAAGAAGTGTGGTAAAGGGAATTCCCGGAGTGCAGATATCCGTTGCCAAAGAACAGAAGGGCCCGCCAACAGAATCTCCTGTTAATATTGAAGTAAGCAGTGAAGATTTCGATGCGCTTACTTCAACTGCTGTTTCATTAAAAAGATATCTCGATAGTTTGCATGTACCCGGAGTGGAAGATCTTAAAATGGATGTGGATCTTACTAATCCGGAAGTAACATTAAGCATTAACCGCGAACGTGCACAAATAGAAGGTGTATCAACAGCGCAAATCGGCCAGCAAATAAGAACAGCGCTTTTTGGGCAGGAGGTTTCAAAGATCAAGGATAATGAAGATGAATATAAAATTTGGGTAAGAAATAATGAAGTGCAGCGCCAGAACCTTACCGATCTTTTGAATATGAACATTGTGTTTAGAGATATGGCAAGCGGAGGCCAGGTAAAAAGCATTCCTATCAGCAATGTGGTGGATGTTGATTTTACCAGCACTTACGGTAGCATTAAGCGTTTGAATGTAAAACGCGTGATTACTTTATTTAGTAATGTGTTGAGTGGATATACACCCACCGATGTAAATGATAAACTGGCACTGGCCATTAAAGATTTTAATAAACCACAAAATGTAACGATCAAACAAACGGGTGAAAGTGAACAGCAGGCAGAAACTGCGGCTTTTCTTGGAAAAGCGCTGGCCATCGCGCTGATGCTGATCCTGTTTATTTTGGTATTGCAATTTAATTCGGTGAGCAAGCCGGTGATCATTCTCACAGAAATATTATTCAGTATTATAGGCGTGCTGCTTGGCTTTGCCATAACGGGCATGAGCATTTCCGTGGCCATGACCGGAATCGGTATTGTAGGACTGGCAGGAATAGTGGTGAAAAACGCGATTTTGGTGATTGACTTTGCTGATGAATTGAGAGCCCGTGGTATGAAAACAAGAGAAGCAGTGATAGAAGCCGGAAAGATCCGGATCATCCCGGTATTGCTTACAGCATTAGCTGCTATTGCTGCGCTGATACCGCTGGGTATTGGTTTTAATATCAACTTCATTACCACGTTCAGCGAATTGAATCCTCATATTTTCTTCGGAGGTGATAGCGCTTCATTCTGGAAGCCGCTGGCATGGACAATCATTTTTGGTTTGACATTCGCTTTCTTTATGACGCTGGTAATGGTACCAAGTATGTACCTGATAGCTGAAAGATTGAAACGGCCGATGCGCAGGCAGTTTGGAGGTAAATGGATCAGTATGCTTGCCATTCCGCCGCTTACTATTTTGTTTTTGCCATTGATGTTTGTAACCATGTTTATTCACAGCCAACAGGTGAACCGCCGCCGCAGAAAACTGGGCGGTAAGGTGAGCGAGAAATGGATTGGAAGTTGGTTTTAGTATCGGTATTGAGAAGTAAGGTTTTAGATAGTTTAGAATGTTTAAGGAGTTGCCATGATTTAAAAAGATGGTAACTCCTTTTTTATTGTATGTTCTTTCAAAAGCACTTATTTGGTGATTTTTTAAAAATGGGAAGAGGTTTAGGAAGTTTCCTTGATTTAAATAGTGGTAGCTCTTTTTATTAATGTTCTTTCAAAAGTACTTATTCGACGGTTTTTTAAAAATGCATATCGGAAGATATTTTTGAATAGCCCATGCCTCTTGTAACCCTCTCTTTCGAAAGCACTTTTTGGGCGATTTTCTAAAAAAAAATTAATTAAAGTCGGTATTCACTCCGTAGGGTTAAAAGCCGCGTTAAATCCCTTTACCTGGTTTTAATTCCATTTTCATTCAACTATCTTTGAAACCATGAAAAACTTCCTTTCACTCCTGATTTTATACGCATTTATTTCTGTCGGTTGCCAGTCTGTTAAAAGTCAGCAGCCTGCTCCCAACTGGGCCAAAGATCAATTAATGGAACCTGCCGATCTTGCGGCTGCATTAAAATCTGATAAAAACGTTCCCGTTATTGTAAGTGTTGGCCCGGGCGCTGTCATTCCAGGATCCGTTGATGCCGGTGCATCCGGAGGAAGCGAGGGAATTTCCGGATTGGAAAAAGCACTCAAAAATTTGCCTAAAAATTCCAACATTGTAATTTACTGCGGATGTTGCCCATTTGAACATTGCCCTAATGTGAGGCCTGCCATTGATGTTTTGAAAAAAGAAAAATTCACAAATTTTCATTTGCTGAATTTGCCTCACAATATAAATACAGATTGGATTTCCAAAGGTTATCCTACAAAAAAATAATGCACTTAGCTTATGGCGAAAAAATTTATTTCACTTCTGATCTGCTCTTCATTTTTTATTTGTTCCTATCATGCACATGCGCAGGAGATAACTGATACCCGCAAAAAAAATGAAGGATTTAAAAAACTTCAGCCTGCCAATGTACGGGCAGATGTGGCCACTTTCGCATTAGGCGGCATTGCTGAAAGCGTAGGTAAAAATCCGTTGCAAAAGATCAATTATACGGCGATTACAGATAGCACCATGATTTTTGAAGGAGAAGGAATAAAAGCAGTGGTTAAGCTGGAAGCCTTTATCCCCGAAAATCATAAACTGACCTATGACGAAAAAACGCTTACAAAAATAGACAAGCGCGCGTATTATGGGAATTATGGCCAATTGCCGAAAACCACTATTACTTCAGTATTAATGATCATTGATGGCGATACTGTATTAGTACCTCCAACAGCTTACCAGGATATTCATGATCTTCATTTTGTGTATTCAGATAAAGGAACTCCCCGCACAAGAAACGGCGTTTTTAGGTCGGCAGATGGTAAAAATTATTATCTCTATCTCTTTAGTAAGGATGATAAAAATACTTATGAAGTGACCTGGATTTTCGCAGAGGGAAAATATTTCAGGCGTGTGTTAGATTATGATCTTCTGTAATTTAAAAGAAATAAGTTTGGTTTTTTCGGGTATCCTGTAAGGTAATTATTACTTTTGCAGCAAAACCAACAAATGCCTTTCAATTCTATTCTGAAACTATTTTTACCGAAAGACAAAGTGTTTTTTCAACTTTTTGAGTCAGTGGGTGAAACTGTTTTAAAAATGGCAACCAAACTGAGCGAACTTGTTTACGAAACGGATCCGGAAAAACGGAGTATCCTTATCAAGGAAATTTCTGATATGGAACACGAGAATGATGACTACACTCACAGGATCTTTACAGAACTCGGCCGCAATTTTATCACTCCTTTCGATCGTGAAGATGTGCACTATCTTGCTACAGCGCTTGACGACATCTGCGATTACATTCACGCCTGTGCTAAAAAGATCAATTTTTACAAGGTAAATCCAAACGAAACTACCTTTCAAAAAATGGCCGATCTGATTTTAAAAAGTTGCACAGAAGTACGCAAGGCAATTTTAGAACTTAGGGATATGAAAAACCTGAGGCGCATTACAGATGCTATGGTTGCCATCAACAGCATTGAAAACCAGGCTGATGATATTTTTGATCTGAGCATTGAAAATCTTTTTGAAACTGAGCCTGATGCGAAGGAGGTTATTAAAAAGCGCGAAATATACCAGGTAATGGAGATCATAACAGATAAATGCGAAGACGCAGCTAATGTTATCGAATCAATTATTATCAAATATGCATAAACCGGCTGTCGCCATATCTTTTAAGAAAGAAATCTTTGCGCAATTATGACTTTTCTGATCACCATTATTGTATTGGCGCTCGTGTTTGATTATATCAATGGATTTCATGACGCTGCCAATTCCATTGCCACGGTCGTTTCTACCAAAGTGCTTACTCCTTTTCAGGCGGTAGTATGGGCAGCGGTTTTCAACTTTGCTGCTTTTTTTATTTTTAAGGAGCACGGTGTAGCTAATACAATTGCCAATACTGTAAAACAAGATTTTATTACCCTGCCCGTGGTTTTTTCAGGATTGGTAGGCGCTATTATCTGGAACCTGTTTACCTGGTGGTTTGGAATTCCTTCATCCTCCTCGCATGCTTTGATCGGTGGTTTTGCAGGAGCTGCTGTTGCCCATGCCGGTATTTACAGTATAAACGCAGAACCTGTAATTAAAATCGTTGGATTCATTTTTATCGCTCCTATTGTAGGAATGATAGCTGCCTTTATTATTTCACTATGGTTTATCAATTCATTCAGGAAAGGGCATGTACCGAAGATCATTTCCATTGGAGTAATCATTATTGTTATTATTGTGCTGGCGGCTATGCTGGAAACAGATAATTCAAAAATTGTATCTCATTATGATAATTATTATCTGAGGGTGATTTTCTTTCACGCAAATTTTAAGTGGGTTTTAATGGGGTTCATCCTATTGGTGATGGCTGTTTTTACTTTTTTCCTCAACACACTTAATACGGTGAAAGCCCATAAGTGGTTTAAGCGTTTACAATTGATCTCTTCGGCTGCTTTTAGTTTGGGCCATGGCGGAAATGATGCGCAGAAAGTAATGGGAATCATCACCGCAGCACTTATAGCGCATGGATCTATAGCCACATTTGAAGATATGCCTGTGTGGGTGCCACTATCCTGTTACACTGCCATAGCGGTGGGTACATTAAGCGGCGGATGGAAGATCATTAAAACAATGGGAACAAAGATTACCAAGGTTACACCATTTGAAGGTGTGGCTGCCGAAACTGCCGGAGCGCTAACTTTATTTATTACTGAATCATTAAAAATACCGGTGAGCAGTACGCACACCATTGCGGGATCAATTATTGGTGTGGGCGCTACCAAAAGGCTTTCGGCTGTTCGCTGGGGAATTACCGTGCACCTAGTTTGGGCATGGATCATAACGATTCCTATTACTGCATTACTTTCGGCGCTGGTTTATTATATTGTACACTTTTTTTTATAATTGCTGCTATACGGGTAGCCGTTTAAAAGTATTCCTTTAATTTGTGGTCATGGATAAAATTCTTGTTACAGGTGGCTGTGGTTATATCGGTTCGCATACAATTGTAGATCTGATGGAAAATGGATTTGAGGTAATATCTGTAGATAACAATTCGCGCTCTACTGAATCTTTACTTAAAGGTATTAAACTGATTACAGGCAGGGAGGTAAAAAATTATAAAGTTGACTTGTGCAGTTTTGATGAGACCTATGCTGTATTTCAGGAAAATCCGGATATAAAAGGCATCATTCATTTTGCAGCCTATAAAGCAGTTGGCGAATCGGTAGAAAAGCCGTTGATGTATTATGAAAACAATTTGTTCTCACTCATCAACATATTAAAATGCGCTACGGAGTTTGAGATTCCCAATTTTATCTTTTCTTCTTCCTGCACAGTATATGGTAATCCTGATTCCATTCCGGTAACCGAGCATTCGCCCATCAAGCCGGCTGAATCGCCCTATGGCGCCACAAAGCAAATGGGCGAGCAAATGGTTTCTGATGTAAGCACCTCAACGGATATGAAAGCTGTATTGCTCCGCTATTTTAATCCGGTAGGCGCTCATCCCTCGGCTCATATTGGTGAATTGCCGATAGGCAAGCCTCAGAACCTTGTACCAGCAATCACACAAACAGCTATTGGAAAGATTAAACAACTTACCGTGTACGGTGATGATTACGATACGCGCGACGGATCATGTATCCGCGATTATATTCATGTGTGTGATGTGGCGCATGCACATACGCTGGCCATTCAATATTTAATTGAAAGAAAAAATACTGAAAATGTTTCAGTTTTCAACCTGGGTACAGGAAATGGCGTTACGGTTTTGGAAGCGATCAGCGCTTTTGAAAAAGTGACCAATAAGCCGCTCAATTATATAAAAGGCCCACGCCGGCCCGGAGATGTAGTAGCAGTTTATGCTAATAATTCACTGGCGAAAGATGCACTTGGCTGGCAAATAAAATACTCCCTTGATGAAATGATGGATAGCGCCTGGAAATGGGAATTGCGTTTGGCCGAAGATGAATCACTGCATAAGAACACTAATTTTTACATGAATTAATATCAGGCCGAACTGTATTATTAACTGGTTTCTGCAACCTGATTGCTGTATCTTTGCCCACTCAAAAAATCTTATTATCCGGATTAAAATAGTATTATGAAATTTTTGAATTTTATTATAAAATACCGCCTGTTGTTAGGCGCACTTTTTTTGGTTGCAGCTATTATTGTAAACATCGAAGCAAGTTTTTGGCCATCATTTATTTTGTACTTTATTGCCGCTGTGCTTATTATAGGGCATTTTCTGTTTGGCCCTATGCGGTTGATACAAGGGTATATGGAAGAGGGTGATATGGAAGGCGCTCAGAAGGTGCTTAATTCTATTTGGTTTCCGGGTTTATTGATCAAGCCGGTTCGCTCCGTTTATTATACGCTGAAGGGAAATCTTGCAATGGTGAACCAGAATTTTGAAGAGGCTGAATCACATATGAAAAAGAGCCTCAACCTGGGTATGCCCATGAAGGAAGCTGAAGGAGCCAATAAACTTCAGCTTGGTATGCTGAGTATGCAAAAGGGTAATATGCGCCAGGCCGAAACTTACATCCGCGAAGCGATCCGTGCAGGTCTTCCTGATAAAGAAAATAAAGCTGCCGCTTATCTTCAGTTGTCATCAATTATGGTAAACAAAAGAGAATTTCGCGCAGCTAAAGAATATTTCAAAAAAGTAAAACAATTAAATCCAAGTACACCGGAAATAAAAGACCAGGTAAAACAGATGGAAAGATATATTACGAGAATGCCAGGGTAGGGGAGAAAATTGAAGAGCCGTGGCGGGAATGATGAATTATAAATGATGAATTATAAATGATGAATGATAAATGATGAATGATAAATGATGCCTGCCCGCTGTGGCGGCAACGATGAATGCGGTCTTTCTTGATACTTGCTACTTGCTACTTGCTACTTACTACTTGCCACCTGCTATTAGCTACTTAAAAATGAAAAGTTACAAATCTCTGATATGGTTAATGAGTGTGGGAATGATGGCCTATTGGATTTCGATGTGCGGATGTGCACAGATTGGTTCGCCTATTGGTGGCCCGCGCGATAGCATTCCTCCGGTGCTGGTAAGTGCTACGCCTCCCAATTTTTCAAAGAACTTCGATCAAAAAAGAATCTCACTCACTTTTGATGAGTACATTCAACTTCAGAATCCACAAACTATCCTGGTATCACCTATTCCCAGAAAAAATCCGTTCATTGATTTTAAATTGAAAACGGTAACGGTGAAGCTTTACGATACCTTAAAGCCATCAACAACCTATACCATTCAATTTGGAAATTCAATTACAGATCTGAATGAAAATAATCCTTACAAAAATTTTACTTACGTTTACTCAACCGGTGATTACATTGATTCGCTCACATTAAGAGGTAATGTATTGCTGGCCGAAACAGGCACTTACGATTCTACCCTCACAGCGATGCTTTACCGCGATCTTTCTGATTCAGCGGTCTATAAACACAGGCCTGAATATATAGCAAGAGTTGATAAAGATGGTAATTTTTCATTCAGCCATCTGCCTTCCGGTAATTATAATCTGTTTGCGATGAAGGATGAAAGTGGCCAGTATATGTACAACAATCCGCTCCAGATATTTGCTTTTAATAAAGACGTAATCGTTTTGCCTGATGCGGAAAATGACAAGCAGCAATTACTTGCATACAGCGAGGAAAAAGAAACGCCTAAAAAGGAAATGGTAAAAGCTGAAGCCGACTTAAAATTTACCACTTCCATCAAAACTGGTGTGCAGGATCTTTTGTCGCCGGTAAGCATTTCATTCAATCACCCTTTGGAAAAAGTAGATAGCTCAAAAATCTTTATAACAGACACGCTTGGAAATAAATTGTCAAACGTTTCAACCCAACTTGATTCCACAGCTCAGATAATTACGCTGGTACATAATTGGAAGGCAGGAGAGCCACTAAGGTTGTTTGTATTGGAAAATGCCGCAGCCGATAGCGCAGGAAAAACGCTCCTAAAAAATGATACTATTCCTTTTAAGATTAAAAATGAAAGTGATTATGGAAGCTTAAAGCTCACTTTCAAAAATCTGGATAAGTATACACATCCCGTTTTGCAATTGTTGACAGAAGGAAATGCATTTGAATCCTTTCCGCTTACCTCTGATGTATTTGCAAAAAAGTTTATCCAGCCCGGTACTTATACTATCCGTATTTTAGAAGATACCAATGAAAATGGAAAATGGGATCCGGGAAACTATGAGGTAAGAAAACAACCGGAAGTGGTACACAAAATTGCTCAAACCATTACCGTAAGGCCAAACTGGGATAATGAACGGGATATCGTTTTATAAAAATATACAACGATGATCTCAACCTTTTCTGAATAACCATTTGGTCATTTCCTTCAAAGTCACTTTTTTGCCATAAAGTAAAATACCCGTGCGGTAAATTTTTGCAGCGAGGTAGGTGGTGAAAATAAAACCAAGAATCAACAACGCCATAGAAGTAAGTAATTGCCACACCGGCACATTGCCACTAGGTATCCGTGCCATCATTACTATCGGTGAAGAAAAGGGAATCATACTTCCCCACACCGATAATGGGGCATCAGGGTTTCCTACCGCTGTGGTCATGATCACAAATGAAAGAATAATAGGCATCGTAATAGGCAGCATCAGCGCCTGTGCTTCCTGTGGGTCTTCGTTCACCACGCTTCCAACAGCGGCAAATAAGGAGGCATAAAATAAATATCCTGCAAGAAAATAAAAAAGAAAACAAGGAATAATTAAACCCCAATTGGCAGAATAGACCATATTTTTTGCTTCAAAAAATTTCATAGCTGTACTGCTTGTGGGGTTGGCTGCCTGCATGGCCTGTTGCAAATCCTGCGTATGTTGTAATGTTTCGGGAGTGATAAAAAATCCTGCAACTGAAAGAAGTACCATTATGAGGATAAGCCAAATCAATAGTTGGGTAAGCCCAACTGCTGCAATGCCGATTATTTTTCCAAGCATTAATTGAAATGGCCTTACCGAACTGATGATTACTTCCGCAATGCGGTTCGTCTTTTCTTCCATCACACCACGCATTACTGCAGCACCATAAATGAACAGCGTGATGTAAATAAGAATACCACTACCAAGTCCAACACCATAAGCGAAATTTGCATTGGATTGCTGTATTTTATCGCCCTGCTTAATTACCGGAGAAAAACGATATTGATCTTCCTGTTTGACACTATTCAACGAATCCAAAAGTTTTTTATCAATGTTATGTTCGAGCAGGGCTTTGTTTCTGAGCGCGTCGTCTATGGCACCTCGAATTTTATCTTCAGTGCCCATATTTAACTGCTTGCCCGAAACGAGCATGATAGAATCCTTTTTTGAATTGTAATCTGCGGGTATTGATAGGAAGGCGTCATAACCTTTTGTTTCAAAATTGCTCTCATTTACATCAGTTGTAAAATCATAAGTAATCTCATCATCACTTTCAAAGGCAGAATGAAAAATGCCGTTACGGTCATTTACGGCAATGCGTTGCTTCTCTATTGTATGCACGCTGAGGTAAACAGATCCAACAATAAAAAGAATAAAGAACAGTGGCAATAAAATAGTGGATAAGATAAATGACCTGTTTCTCACCCTTGTCAAATATTCTCTTTTGATTACTAAGCCGATTTTATTGTTCTTCATATAAAATACTTTAAACCGCGTCTGAAAATGCACTTGAAGTTTTGATCTCTTTTACCTGCCTGATAAATATTTCATTGAGTGTAGGCAGCACCTCATTGAATGAATTGATCTTTGCGTGATGATCTAAATACTGGCGTAAAATTTCGGATGGGGAAATTCCTTCAGCTATCCTAAGTGTGGCACTTGTGCCTTTCGTATTTAATATTTCAAAACCAGATGGTATAAAGGAGGGAGGTATTTCTTCAAATCCGATGTTAAACACATGCTCTTTAAAATCTTCTTTTATTTGTTGAAGATCGCCATCAAGAATTTTTTTTCCTTTATTAATCAGTACGATTTTATTACAGATTTCTTCTACCTGCTCCATTCTGTGTGTGCTGAAAATAATGGTGGTACCTGCTTTACTTAGATTGAATATTTCTTCCTTGATCAGGTTGCTGTTTACCGGATCGAGGCCGCTGAAAGGTTCATCAAGGATGAGTAAAGGCGGGCGATGTAAAACAGTGATGACAAATTGAAGTTTTTGGCTCATTCCTTTGCTGAGGTCGTCCACCTTTTTATTAACCCAACTCTGCATTTCAAATTTTTCAAACCAATACCGGATTTGCTGAAGCGCATCTTTACGGCTCATGCCTTTGAGCATAGCCAGATAAAGTGCCTGTTCGCCTATCTTCATTTTCTTGTAAAGCCCGCGCTCTTCAGGCATATAGCCTATTTTAAAAATGTCTCTTTCCTGGTCAAATTTTTTCTCCTGGAAAAAGATAGAACCTTCGTCAGGATAAATGATCCCGGTTATCATTCTCAGCAACGTTGTCTTGCCTGCTCCATTGGGGCCGAGTAATCCGAAAATACATCCTTCATCAATTGTAAAACTGATGTCATCCACCGCCTTATGCGCCGCATAGTATTTTTTTAGGCCTTTTAATTCAAGTATGGGCATGCGCTTTAGATTTGTAATAAATGTTTCAGAAATTAAAAAGGCAGATCGTCGGAACTATCGGCTACATTATAAGCATCACCATGTGATGATGGCTCACGAACTTCAGTGTTAGCGCTACTTTCAAAGGATTGTTCAATGCGCCATGCTTCAAGGTTTGTGAAATAATTTACCTGCCCGTTCTTTTCTGACCGGTTTCCGCGGATGTTGAAATGCACTTTGATCTGATCGCCGGTATTTACTTTATCAATGATTGAAGTACGGTCTTGAACGCACTGAAATTTAATATAGTTCGTAATCGTTTTTCCATTGAACTCATCTGATTTTTCAAGAATGAATTCTCTTTTTTTGAAGGTTTGGGTTATTTGTACTTCATTAAATTTTTCAAAAAGTTTGCCCGTCATTTCGTAGCTCATAATTATCAATTTTTTTAAAGGTAATGGGTAAAAAGAATATAGGTTAATTCAAAATTTATTTTTGCACATTAATTTAGTAACCGCCCGTAAAATATTTTTCAGCGGAAAAATATTTTTTTTTGATAAAAAAGGCATCCGGTTTTTTTCTATTTTATTTGTAAATCAATGTCTTTAAGTGTTGCAAAAAAATGTCGCTGACAGATAAAAAAAAATTTATTTTTTTTAAACAAGCCTACTGGTAATTTTTTGACATAAGCAAACAATAAAAAATTTTTTTTTCAACAAATTCTTTTGATATTCGCTCAATGCCAGTCGAAATTTTTAAGAAGTTTATTATTAGAAAAATCAATGGCAATTTCCCCGAAATTTTTTACTCATAAAGCTGCATTTAGATAACAAAATGGATAATGGTTTCGAAAAAGTTTGGTCTAATTGTCTCAATATAATAAAGGATATTGTTGAGTGGCAGCACTACAAAACCTGGTTCGAACCCATTAAGCCGGTTCATCTCGAAAATAAAGTGCTTACCATACAGGTTCCCAGTCAGTTCTTTTATGAATATATAGAAGAGCATTATGTAAATCTGCTTGCCAAAACGCTTAAAAGAGAATTGGGAAGAGATGCGAGATTGGAATACCGCATCATGGTTGACAGTGGCAACAGTCGTAACAAACCCGTAATGATGGACGTGCCAGGGCATGGATATAAATCTTATGGAAATAATGAAATGGATTTTCCGCTGGTGATCAACAATCCTGTAAAAAATCCTTTTGTAATTCCGGGATTAAAAAAGATGCAGATCGATTCGCAGTTAAATCCTGTTTACGTGTTTGATGCTTATGTAGAAGGAGCTTGTAACCGCGTGGCAAGACGTGCGGGCAAAACTGTAGCTGAGCGTCCGGGCGCTACTTCTTTCAATCCCTTGCTTATATATGGAAGTGGTGGATTGGGCAAAACGCATCTCGCTCAAGCTATCGGTAATGAAGTGAAAAGATTGCATAACAATAAAGTGGTGTTGTATGTAAGTTCAGAAAAATTCATCAACCAGTTTGTTGATCATAGCCGCAATAATGCGATCAATGATTTTATTCATTTTTATCAACTGATAGATGTATTGATTATTGATGACGTTCAGTTTTTTAATCGTGCTGAAAAATCGCAGGATGCTTTCTTTGCCATCTTCAATCATCTGCATCAAAGTGGCAAACAATTGATTCTCACTTCAGACAAACCTCCGAAAGATCTGGAAGGCGTTCAGGAAAGGTTGCTCAGCCGTTTTCGTTGGGGATTGAGCGCTGATTTGCAGATTCCGGATTATGAAACGCGCATAGAGATACTTGAGAAGAAAATGAAGAATGATGGGTTGGACATGCCGAAGGAAGTGGTAAAATACATTGCATATAATATTCAGAATAATGTACGCGAACTGGAAGGCGCATTGATCAGCCTGCTGGCTCAGTCGTCGCTTAACAAACGTGAGATTGATCTTGAACTTGCAAAAAAAGTACTGCGCAACTTTATTAAATCTTCAAGTAAAGAAATCACCATTGATGTAATTCAAAAAATGGTGTGCGATTACTTTGATGTGCCCTACGAAAAATTGTTGCAAAAAACGCGCAAGCGCGAGATTGTACAGGCAAGGCAGATTACCATGTTTCTTGCAAAAGCATTTACTAAAAATTCACTTAAAACGATTGGTGAACACTTTGGTGGCCGCGATCATACTACTGTAATTCATAGCTGCCAAACCGTAAAGGACCTGATGGATACTGATTCTTTATTTAAAGAAAGTGTGATTGAACTTCAACAAAAAGTACAACTGGCTGCGATGTAATTAGCGCCTTTCAAAAGCACTTTTTAAATGACTTTATAAAAAAATAAAACCCGCTTTTCAGGCGGGTTTTTTAGTTTCAGTCGGGGCGGCAAGATTCGAACTTGCGGCCTCCACATCCCAAATGTGGCGCGATAACCGGGCTACGCTACGCCCCGAAACCAAAGGGTGGCAAAAGTAAGGATATCGAAGGAAATTTGAAAAATAATTTCCTTAAATTTTTTAAGGTTGTCCATTGCCACCACCGGCTCTGTAAATATTTCCGGTTGTAAAACTGCTGTCATTTGAGGCGAGCTGCACAAATATAGCTGCCAGCTCTGCAGGTTGCCCCTGTCTTCCAAATACCGAACTTGCGCCAAATTTTTCCACCGCTTCCGGCATAGCTCCTCCGCTTATCTGCAACGGTGTCCACACAGGCCCTGGCGCCACACCATTTACCCCGAATACCTTTCGGCCCCAATTGTTTGGTCAGCGATTTAATGTAATTCATCGTGGCTGCTTTTGTTTGCGCATAATCATATAATACGGTCGAAGGGTCATAGGCTTCCACCGATGTTGTTCCAATAATCACTGAGCGGGGTTTAAGATGTGGTACCGCTTCGCGAATGATCCAGAATGGCGCATAAATATTCGTTTTCATGGTAGCGTCAAATCTTCTGTGGCCATGTCGGTTATTGACTCACAGGCCTGTTGCCGTCCGGCGTTGCAAACCAATACGTTGATCTCTCCCAATTCTTTGATTGCATCATGAACTAATTGCTTACAAAATTTTTCTTCCCGAAGATCGCCGGGAAGAGCCACCGCTTTTACTCCGGCATCCTTCATCAATTGGATTACTTCTGTGGTATCGGGTTCTTCCGTTGGAAAATAATTTATGGCTACATCCGCACCTTCTCTGGTGAAGGCAATCGCTGCTGCGCGGCCAATTCCGGAATCTCCACCGGTTATTAAAACTTTTTTCCCCTTCATGCGACCTGAGCCTTTGTAACTTTCTTCCCCATGATCAGGTTTGGGATTCATTTCTTTGGTGAGGCCCGGCCATTCCTGTTTTTGTTTTTTAAATGGTGGTTTAGGATACTTGTCTACAATGTTTTGTTGTGTTTTGTTGTCTTTCATTTTTAGCTTTATTATTTTTTCTCAAAAGCTATACCACAGGAGATATAGATTTTATTACTTCATCCATGCACATTTATAATTCCAGATTTTTTTCTTTCAAAAGCACTTTTCAGGCAAAAAATTAAAAAAATAAAATCAGAAAACTTGCGCCGATTCAAGGGCAGAGAAGGATTACGCAGCGCGTTCAGCTTTTTTTATAAGATAAGCAACCATCCCGAGGCTGGTTTTGCCGGTTAGATCCAAAACCGGGTATTTAATGCGTTTAATTAATTCTGAGGTGATCTCTCTTTCATTTTCCGTACCTGTGATCACAATCTGAAAACCTTGTTCGGCACAAAACCTTGCTACTTCTGCAAAATATTGCACCGGCTATTGTCGCCTGCTACCTCTGCTTCCAGGGTGTACAATTACATATTTGTAATAGCCAACCGGCAAAAAGAGGCTATGAAAATCCTGAATGTCTTTTTCAGTGATCGGGAATTCCAGATGATCGCCGTCTTATTCCCTGATGTGGATCCTGAAGTGTTGCAGGAGCCAGCCAATGTTGCGGAAACAATAAAATTCATTCTTTGTCAGCCTGATAGTACTGTAATACTGGAAGTAATGGTTTTGCCTATGCGCGAAACGTCGTGGCCATAAGTTATTTTCTATGTTAACCTATATGGTTATACGTTTTTGTATTCTAACTGACACCTTTCGCAGGATCCCAGTTTTGTTGCTCTTTGCGGATTGTAATTATTTGTCCGGTATGATAGGCGGTATGCGTTATCAGGTTCATGATCATGTTACTCCATGTCAATGATTTTGCAGATATCATTTTATTTAATTTGTCATCCGGCGCTGATTGAATTGCCATTTCCCAACCAAGGAATATTTTCCTGATTTTGGTTACACTTTGCGGCCATGTCAGATCATTTCTGTTCTCAAAAGTTTGATCATTTGTAATTTCTTCTAATTTGAACGTTTCAGTCTTAAACCGTTCGAGATATAGTTCATTCCAATAAATGAGGTGGTTTAGTATTTCCCAAATGGAATTATTCGAACGGTTCGTTTTTATGGAAGCCTGTTGTTCGGTGAGTCCTTCCAATGCAGTTTTAAGCGTTACAAACCAGTCGGGTTTGCTCCATATTGATTCTAATTGATAAAGTAAAACCTCTTTCATGTGGATCGTTTTTTTTCAAATTTATAACCCTGATTGTTTAAGTTTCAAACTTTCAAAGGAAGGCAATTTTGATTTTTATACTAATGCCTGAAACTATACAATGTAAGATGAATGGCTATTCTGCAATTTTATTTTTTAAAAAATCCTTATAAAAGTGCTTTTGAAGGAAGCATTTTTCATTTACATGTGGTGATGGTTCATTTCATCCGGTATCTCTTTTTTATTATTTGGATTTTGGTTATGTTCTTCAGTTAATATTGCGGGATCAACAATATCATGAATATTAACCAGCTTATATTTGATGCTGTTATTTTCTACCCATGCCGCAATCACAACGTTTTTGCTGATGGCTTGAATGACCGGATAGCCGGCCTGGCTTTCTGATGATGTTAATGTGCTGCTTGTGGTGTTCTCATTGCTTATTTTTTCAATAACTATGGGACTGCAAACCTTGCCATTATTCATGTAAAGCTTATTGTAAACGATCAATGCAGTTCCGTCAGGTAGCGTGGTTACCTGTGCAAATCTACCTTCGCGGCTCAATCGGATTTTTTGTATGCCGCCATCATGTAAATTTTGTTTGCCAAAGTAGATTCCCGGATTTGATCCACCGGTAAACCAGGTTGCGGATACATCATTTTTGTTCAAACTTATGGAAGGGCCATTGTGAGGACAACCTTCTATGCGCCACCCGTCATCTGAAAATGTGCGAGGTTTGGAAAATGTCAAACCTGCATCCTGTGAAATGCTCATCGATATATCACGTACAGATCCTGGCAACAGATCGCGGTAAAAAACACAAATCCAATTTTCCGCATTAGAGCCAATGGCAATCCTGCAACATTCACATGCAAGCAAATCGATTATAATTTGGTTTTGAAATCCTTTACCGGCCTGGGTTTTGGCAAATATGACAGGCCTTCCTTCGCCATTTTTTAAAATGGAATTTCCCAGCCAGCATGCTGCTAATTCGCCGTCGCCCATTCTGCACACTGACGCGAAAGAATGACTTGTGCCAGCTTCACTGTCCTGATCTAAATATTGAGGTGCGCTCCAGCTTTTTCCTCCATCTGCTGAAATTGTATAATAAATGAAACCTGCGTAAGGATTTTCTTTTGTGGGTTCGGAAGTTTCATAAAAGGCCATGATGCTGCCATCTCCCTTCACTGCTATTTTCGGCATTCCTTCTTCATGAATACTTGTTGATTGTTTGATCGGGATATTGATTGGAGCAGCAAATTGATTTTTTTGATTGTCGAAAACCGACATTTTGAAAAACTTTTTTCCTGATGAAGAATCCACTTCGGCCCAACTAATTATTGGTATGCCATTGATATCAGAAGTAAAAGATACACAAGCAGCGATCCGGTTCGTATCTGATATTACTTTTGTAAGTCCATTTCCCTGATTGTTTTTTGCTTCCTTATTTTGTGCACAACCTGCAATAACAATGACGATAGCAAGAATAACACACTTTAAAAATGTCTTTTTCATTTAATAATAAATTTAAGCGAAGCGCCACCATAATAATTCCTTCGCGGCGATGGATTATAAAATTTTGGTAACATGCCTGGATAGTAGGAGGCGGCATTCAGATCAATGTAAGATGCATATTTTTCATCAAGTGCATTGTTGATGCCGGCGTAGATATCTATTTGAAATTTTCCCAACAACTTTTTAAAACCAATTTTTGCATCCACTACAGAATAGGATTTGTTATAATGAATGTTATCATCTGTGATCGGAAATTGATCACGGTAATACCAACTTCCATTCATGTAAATACCCGATTTAAAATGAGCATAAACACCCACATTTAAAATATTTGGCGAAATACCGGTGAGCTTGTTTCCATTAAATGTTTTTTCATCAAGAACATAATCTGTGAAAGTGTAGTCGCTAAAGGTGTAAGTGATATATGGCTGAAGTAAAGAAAGAAAACCATGATCGTTTTTTACCGCAATAAAATCCAACGATGCTTCCAATCCTTTATGATTAGTTTTTCCGGCATTTACATAAATCGTTTGATAAGGAGCTATTGTTTGCGGAATAAGTTCGTTATTCAACTTCAAATCATACAATGAAATATCATATCTTATTTTTTTATTAAATAGTTCTCCCCGTGATCCTACTTCATAGTTTACACCTTTCACTGCATGCAGATTTTTGTTTATTCCTCCGCCGGGTAAGGTAATCTCGTAATCAACAGGAGGCATAAAAGCCGAACTTACTGTAGCGTATAAAGCAATATTGTTTTGCCATTTTTTCAGCAACGCAATCCTCGGTGTTATGGATGGATGAAAATTTTTGTTTCCTGAAAAATCATTGCCATCAGGCTTTAAAAAATCTTTCAACCGATAAAGTTGAGCGCTGTTGCTTCCGCCGATTGTAAGAATGATTTTCCGCGGAAATTCAATTTCTGCCTGTCCGAAAAATGAATATTGAACAGCGGTTGTTTGTGCGTCCTGTGTTATCACACCTTCTTTGCCCAGGTTGTTTTCATAATATTTATTTACATATAACCCGTTCAGGTATTCTGCTCCCAAAATAAATCGTGTTTCAATGTTTCCAAATTTATTGGAATATAAAAAGTGAGTTCTGCCGCCAAAGCTTTGGTATGTTCCGCGGATATAAGCGAATGCCAGCGGATGATCGAGTGTAAAAAATCCGAGGTGAAGGCTGGTCACATTTGTAAGATGATCGTTAAAACGATATTTATGTGAAATACCAGCACGCGTCCATTTTTCATACCGCGCCGCTTTTTTAGAAAGTGTGGTGCTGTCAGCTTTTGAAGGATCATTAGCAAATTCCACGCTGTCTATGGCGCCGGGAATATGTGCGTTTTGTTGGGAGTGATTTAAGAAAATGGAAATCGTCTGATTTTCATTCGGAGTAAATTGCCCTGTTACAGAAATAAAATTTCTTTCATCGCTACTCCAGTTTCTATAACCATCCAACTTTTGATAGCCGTAAGTAGCGGTAATATTGGCGTTGTCTGTACCTGAACGGAAAGTGGTATTGGTTCTAAATAAACCATAAGTTCCCACAAGTGCGGATTGTTCAATACTGGTTTGGTTGTAAGGCGCTCTTTCTGTTTGAAATAATAATACACCACCAAGCGCAGCGCCATAAATACTTGATGCCGGCCCTTTAATAATTTCTGCCCGTCCAAGTGTACTGATATCAATTCCTTCAATTCTTGTAAATCCATTTGCTTCGGTGAGAGGAATATCATTAAGATAAACTTTCAGATTTCTGATTCCAAAATTGGATTGAATACCCACGCCGCGAATTGAAATGCGCGCATCTTCAGAATGACTTTGATCTACCTGAACTCCGGGAATTTTATTCAGAACAGGCAGCAGCGAAACGTTGTTGTTTCTGTTGAGGTCTGAATGGGTAATAAGTGCGATTGATCCGGATGTTTCTAAAAGTTTTCTATTGCTTTCATAGCCCGAAACGATCACCTCGTTCAGAGCAATCGTGGAGGGCGTTAATTGAATTTTAAGAAACCGGTTTTGCGATGGGTTTGACAACGTCTGGCTTGCATAACCTAAATAGGATATCGTAATAGAATCTTCCGGTGAAATATTTTGTAAAACAAATTCACCATTGGATTGCGATAGAGTTGACGCTTTACCATTAGTGACAGTCGCCCCTTCGAGCGGTTGATTAGTTTGAATATCCAATACCTGCCCTCTTACTGTCGATTGTGAAAAGGTAACCGACGTGAGCAGCAACCCGCATATAAATAGAATAATTGCCTTCATTTATTTAGTGATTGTTACCTGCAATCATTTTTTTGTAATCGCTAACAGGCATGTTTCAATAAATCTGTTTATTAGAGTGTACCCGTAACGATAACGTAACAATTGCAGCCCGTAAAAAAATAGAAAGTAATTACACAGAATGTGTAATACAGTTTAGAGTTTTCACTAAACGGATGGAGGATGAAAGATAGATTGTGATATGCCGGCTGCTTTTGCACTGGCATATTGGTGATAGAAGACCTTTGTAAAATTTAATTCACTTTTAAATAGATCCGATAGAAAAGACTTTTCTGAAAAAACAATTTCATTTTTATGTTGAAACGTGCGTTCCGGATTTTTCTGATCTTTTTTTTCTTCGGCTTTCAGTTTCTTCACCATCTGGCAATGCCCATTACAATGCATTTCGGGTTTGTCTTTATTTATACAGTTCTTAATAAACTCCGTAGGGTGAATGTAATAATCCAGAACTATAATGCTTTTGCTGAAAGTTTGTGCAATAAAGGCCACTAATACCAATAATGCGAAAGCCTGTTTGTATGTAAAGCTTTTTCCCAAAATCGAATGCAAAATTAGGATGGATAATTTATATTGGTTTACGATATATAGAAAAAAAATTTTATGATATTTAGATGTCAATTCAAATTTTACATTTATGAGAGAAGAAAAAGTATTTAATATGCCATTTGCAAGCGTGTATCCGCATTATATTAATAAAGCTGAAAAGAAAGGTAGAACCAAGGAAGAAGTGGATGAGATAATCACCTGGCTTACCGGATATAATCAAAAATCAATTGAACGGCATTTGGAATCAAAAACTGATTTTGAAAATTTTTTCGGACAAGCACCTGCTATGAATCCTAATGCCGAAAAAATATCCGGCATTATCTGCGGATATCGGGTTGAAGAAATAGAAAATAAATTAATGCAAAAGATCAGGTGGCTCGACAAACTTATAGATGAATTGGCCAAAGGAAAAAAAATGGAAAAAATTTTACGTAGTTGATTTTGCAAAACCACGCGCAAATGTTTGTTGGCAGAAAGATCTTTGACGGGCATTTGCAATCTTTCTGCCAAACAAACAACATGGTTTTTCATAGCTATACTTTATGGCAGCAATACTCTATCTATTACATGTACCACGCCATTTGTTGCCATAATATTTACACCGGTAATTTTTGACGCGGTTGTATTACTGTTTCCTTTTACTGATGCACCGTTAGCAAGACTTATTTTTAAAGTACCACCATTTAAAGTGGAAAGCGTTTGCCCGTCGCTCAGGTCAGAAGAAAAAGCTCTTGCAGCAATTACATGGTAAGTAAGAATATTTGCAAGTACATTAGGATCTGCAGCCTGGATGGATGCAATAGTTGGAAAGCCTGCATCAATGAAAGCCTGGTTAGTAGGAGCAAATACAGTAAATGGCCCTGCCGATTTTAATGCAGCTACCACATCTGTACTTCCTTCGCTGGCTCTTAATACCGCAGCTACAAGGTAAGTCAGGTTACTGTTTGCCTGTGCTACAGCTACCAGGTCGCCGGCCGGTGGCAATAAAACATGTTCTATAGAGTGAATGACACCATTCGTTGCTGACAAATCTGCATTTTTTACCATCCAGCCATTCACAAAAACACCTTTGCTGTTTTTTGTAACATAAATATTACCACCACCTGCTGTGGTAACTGCTGCGTTTGGACCTGCCGGTACGTCTGCTGCCATTATTTTTCCGGCAACGGTGTGATACAATAAAATGGATTTTACCTGATCTGACGAAAGTGAAGCCAGGGTACTGGTGCTTAGTCCTGACGCAGCAAATGCATCATTATCCGGTGCAAATACTGTGAAGGGGCCTGTACCGCTGAGCGTAGATCCCAGATTTGCTTTAGTTACTGCTGCATATAGGATAGAGAAATCAGGGCTGGAGGATACAACACCCGCAATCGTTTTGGGTCCTTTAGGAGTTTGATCGTCCTTGTTTTTTTTGCATGAAGCAATGGTGATTGTAAAAAATGCTGCCAATGCCAGCGATGCGTTGAAGAGAAATCTGCTTTTCATGTTCTGAAGTTTTTGGTTGTTAATTAATGGTTCAAGTTTTCCGGTGATTTCTGGGATAAGTTTTATACTGTTCATATAAATAGTATACAAATATACTAATTATTTTATTTAAAAGTATAAAAAGATACAAAATAGATGCCAAATGTATTTGAACTTATTGTATTTCTATACTGATTCCCTATATCTGATTAATTGAGAACATTTAATCGGCAGAAAGAAATTGAAGGCAGGATTTCTTGAGGTGATTTTTATGAGAATGGTTGTGAATTTATTTTTCCATTTAGGAAGCAATAGTTACTTTTGCAGCCCTTGATTTTAAAATTGTCAGGAGAGGTGCCTGAGTGGCCGAAAGGGCCGGTTTGCTAAACCGTTGTACGGGCTTCAACCTGTACCGAGGGTTCGAATCCCTCCCTCTCCGCAATCAAAACAAAAATCCCCGCGATAGCGGGGTTTTTTATCCCCACCACGTTGCCAAACTTGTTTGAGCAAAAGTGGGGGGGATAAAAAAACGAAGGCATGATAGTGCCGGTTTTTGTTTTAATTGTAGGTCCGCCTTTTTGTGATCACCGCAGGTAATCCCTTTATTTAGAGACTATCACAAAAGAAATTTTAAACTGCCATACTTGTTTGAGCAAAAGCAAAATCGTTTGTCTATACGATTAACAAAAAAGTTGATGTGAGATATCAATTATTTTTTCCATAAAAGAATAGTAGATACATGATTAAAACTTTACCCTTTCAAAAGCACTTATTTGCAGATTTTTTTAAAAAAGTATTTTCGTACTAACGCCCCATTCCCTGAAGTGCTGCCAGCAGATAGATAAGGGCTGCAGTGCCATCCATTGTGGGCTCGTTGGTGCTGTAATCACCGTAATCATCGTGATACACCACCAGCTCACTTTGGAAGGGCGCATATTCATCTTCATCTTTCAGTTGAATGCCGATCAGGTTTTTGTAAATGGCTGTATAAACCGGTCCATCAATAAGACCTCCGTAGATCGGATAATTTCCTAAATGTGTAAATGCTGAATGCGGATCTTCCGGAGTGTCACCATTTTTAGGAAGTCCGTACACCATACTGGTGCCCCATGGATTACAGCCGAAAAGCCAGTCTATATTGGCCTGCATTAGTTCGCGGTAACTTGAATCGTTGCTTAACTTTTCATACCAATAACATTGTATGGCAAATGATGTTGTAAGATTATTACTGCACCAGATAAAAGGTACGCCGCGATAAAAAGCATTTTCCTTAGCACGGTTTTCTACTGCGGTTATGCCTTCTTTGTAATAAGCCAGAATCTCTTTTTGAGCATCAGACTTTAATTGTTTTGCAAGTTCGTAATGTCCCAGGTTGATAAACGGATAGTATTGGTAATGATTCGCTGTATCGCGCAACATCCATGGAGTTACAGTTTCCTGTCTTGCATAATGCAGTGCAGAATCAATAAAGTTCTTTTTGGGTTTCATATAACGGTGCTGCATAGCAAAGGCGAGTTCCATATCATCTGTCCAGTTGTCTTCCGCATAGATGTAAGGCGACACTACAGAAACAGTTTGTGTTACACCATGTTTAATGGCTGCGTATTGTAAAGCAGAATTCGACTTGTTTTTTAATAATCCTGAAAACTGTTTATCCTGTTTGAACAAATAACTTCCTAATGAGAATGCCGATGAAAGCTTGGCAGCCGTTGAGCTGGTACCCTTGGTATTATTCATAAACTTTCCGCGTTGCTGCGGTTGGCCATTGATAAAATATACAGGCCTTTCAAATCCACGATTGTAGAAAGTATCTTCACCCGGAATTCTCATACCGCGATGATCGCGATCATCTGCAACCTGGTTAAACATCCAATCTTTTTGCGGATGTAGTTTTAACAAAAAATCAAGTCCCCATTTTGCCTCATCAAGCACATCGGCGATGCCGTTACTTCCATCCAAACCATTGGCTTTTTTATGATCGGTAAAAGATGATGGAAAATCTCTGTAAGCCGCCAGCAGATGCCAGGTAGCATTGGCAGTAGTAGTGGCATATTGCAAATAATCAGAGGCGTCGTGCCAGCCTCCCACTACGTTGATATAGGAGCTATCTTTCATGGGGCCATACATGGTATAGCCATCATGGGTATGGCAACTGTCTTTCAAAAACGGATTGAAGCCACATCTTTGCTGACGCATATAAAACAGGCAAAAGTCGGCCGTGCCATCATATACGTTTTTATTAATGTTGAAGGATGGCGAAACTGCCTTTCCTGCCTTGAGGAAATAAGTTCCCGGAACTTTATAATCTGAAAAAATAAGCCGATAGGTATTTTTAAAAGGGCCGTATGCTCCAAAATTGTTGGTAACATTTTTCGTGTACACAACTGTGTTAGTCGTTGCATCTACCAGTTGAAATTCATTGATGATATCTTCATTATTGCTGCACCATACTGCGGCCTTTACTGCTTCAGGTTGATAACCAAGTTGATTAATGCGAATCCATTGCGTTTGTGCATGCCCGTAAAAATACCCTAAAACGAAGAAGATAATTAAAGTACTTCTGAAAAATTTAAAATACATAAGCATCCTGATGGTTTAACTATGCAAACTAATGAAAACGCATGTAAAAAAAATGGCCTTCTGTTTATAGTTTTTATTTAGTGCCGGCTTTTGAAAAAATCATTTCGTTTTTTTTGGGCGTTTAACGCGCTACGGAATGTTCGCTCTACACATTTTCAAAAGTTAGAAGTATGCGGCAGCCTTAGTGCAGTCACAATTTTTTTCGGATTTAAAAATTCGGTTTATCCCTTTGAAAACATGCGCAACACCCGTGTGCACTACCCTGGAATAGCAACATTGTATAAAATCTTTTTTTAAAAAAGTGCCATAAAAGTGCTTTTGAAAGAGAAGCAATATAGTTCTCATCCGGTTGGTGTCGCGCTACATTTAAATTTAGAATTTGTAATTCACTCAATTAATCCTGCCTTTCCTTCAACTCATACATCATACTGTTTTCACACCAAACTCAATGGACCAGATTTGTGAAAAATTAAAACAACAAATCAGTAAACAATGAAAAAAGTAATTACAGTTTTAGCTGCCATCATGATTTCTGCAATGTCGTTTGCGCAGTTTTCTATCGGCATTCAGGGCATCGCCAATTTAAGTAATGCCAAAACAAATACCGAGGGCGTACTCAATGCCGTAAAATCAGGCATCTTGCTTCCCGGTGTTGGAGTGGTTGCAGAGATTTCATTAGGTAAAAATCTTTCTGTTCGGCCGGGAGTCAATTATCTGCAACAGGGTTTTAAATTAAAAGGTGAGATCAGTGGTGATTTGGAAGGCGGAGCTTCTTATGCAAAGTTTGAAGGAAAAAACACCCTCAGCTATATCCAGCTTCCTGTGAATGTGGTGTACAGTATTCCGTTAGGGAAAAACCAGGTGCAGGTAGGTGCGGGTGCCTACACAGGCTATGGAATTACAGGTAAATCAAAAATGACGATAATACTCGATGACCACGAAGTGGAAGGCGGCACAATGGAAGAAAATCCATTTAAAAAAGGCGGAGAAGGTGCGGGATTAAAGCGCAGCGATTTTGGTGTGAACGCGCTTGCAGGCATCAGGTTTTCGAATGGTTTTTTTGCCAACCTGGGTTATCAACTTGGCATTTCTGACATAAGTGGTGATGATGACGGTGGCTATAAAAATCGCGGAGTGCAATTAACCATCGGCTATTTCTTTAGGAACAAATAGAAAATAGACTACATCATTTTTCCTGCCGGCAATTCATTTTCTGAATGGCACAAAAAATGATCATGAATTAAATAAAACCGATAGGTCATGCGGATTTTTATTCCATTGAATATTGTACAAATATTTAAAATGAACTATCGGTTTTGTCAACAGAATAATTGATCTGATAATTGTAAACGCCCGGAATTTACCGGACAAAAATTAAAATATCTCCGCCGAAAAAAGATGAAAATGAAAAAAATATTTTTTGCCTTTTCAATATTGCTATCGGGCTATGTTTCAATCGGACAAAACCTTGATCAGCATCTGGCACAGGCAGTTTCTGACAATAATTTCTTTCTTGTAAGATCATTACTTTCGGATGCGAAAGGAAAACTTCCTGCCGGAAAATTTCTCTTTTACAATGCACTTGCTGAAAATAAATTTGATCACTGCGAATCTTCAAACAAGCTTATTGAAGAGGTATTTCGAAATTATCAGCATAAACTTCCCGATTCATTGCTCCTCATCCTGATGGATGTAAAAGTTAGCAATGCGCTGCGGCTTTACCGGTACAAGTCAGCCGTTCAAACCAGCCGGCAGATTATGAAAAATTACCGACAGTTGCTCGATAGTGCAGAAGTCAATAATTATCAAAATATGCTGGGCTTATTTGGCGCTTTATCCGAAGTGCCACCACAGGAAATGCATCTCATAAGCACCGACACTATTGATGCCTATCGCAATAAATTTAACCACCTGATGGTGCCGGTAAAAGCAAAGGATACCACGGCTAATTTCATTTTTGATTCCGGGGCTGGCTTGTCGACCATTAACGAAAGCTATGCAAAAAAGATGGGCATGCGCATGATCGAAAGTAAGATAGATGTTAATAGCGGCACCAGCATCAAAGTGCAAAGCAAACTCGCAGTGGCCGACAGCATTTTTGTTGGCGATATTTTATTCAGGCATGTTGTGTTTTTGGTTATGCCCGACAGTGTTTTGAGTTTTCCGCAAGTAAACCTGGTGATTAAAGGCATCATCGGATTTCCGGTGCTTCATCAGATGGGAGAAATACATATGTTCAAAGATGGAAAAATTGTGGTGGCGAAAACTCCAGCAGCAGCTAAATTTCAAAATCTGTTTCTTGATAACCAGGTACCAATTGTTGCCATCATTCACGACGGCGATACGCTGCTGCTCAACCTGGATACCGGAGCTAAAACTACCGAGCTTTCAAAGAAATTTTATGATGCGCACAAAGTGGAGGTTGACAGCCTTGGAAAGCGCTCATTCAAACATTTTGGAAGCGCGGGAGGCATCGTTCAGGCAGAAGTGTCGGAGTTGCCAAACTTCCGTTTAACCGTGGGATGTCAGAAAGTCACCTTGCCAAATGTAACCGTGATGCTGGAAGAAAAAAAGTTTACCAAAGGCCGCGATGGCAATTTTGGACAGGACGTTATCGGGCAGTTTAATGAAATGGTTTTAAGCTTTAGAAACATGTATGTCGATTTTAAACGCTAACGGTCGGTACGCTCGCCTCAGACCGCTGGTATAGTTAGCGGTCGGTACGCTTGTTGTCAGACCGCGGATATTGACTGGCAATTTCCTCCTTCTGAATTTGTTCCCACGTGCGGACCGGCTCCGGTTTTGGCTCCTGCGGTTTTGCAGCCGCTTTTTCTTTTTCATAATAAGCCTTGTACTTGGTATTCATGAATTGTTTGGTGTAATTGAGCAGTTCCCGGGCAACTGCTTTTTTGTCGGCGATGGCAATATTTTTAATATTCTTTGCGCCTGCATAATTTAGAAATCCGCTCGAAAAGCTTTGCCGGATACTTTCGTTGGCGTCCTGTTGCTTCATGCCTAATTGCTTCCACAGGTTGTCAACATTATTTTTAAATCCATATCCTAATGTGATCATAGCGCCAATGGTTATGATGCCGAACAGGCCAATTGAGCGTGAAATCAGCGCACTTGTTTTAAATGACTTTTTCATAATTTGTTTTATTGATTTTTTTTGAAAGGCAAAAATGACTTAGTGATAGGCTGAAGGAAAGAGGCCACTGATTGAGTTGCGATTTATGCGGCCTGAATGGTTGAATTTCCAGATAAAGATTCTCCCGTTTTTCTACCCGTTGCATTTCACTCTTACAATTCATACGTTGTTTTACTCAATTCATACATCATTTTGACAAAAGAGCCCAATCAAAATCGAAAATTTCCATTACCAGGAATTAAATTTGAGATGAAAAATCCAACGCTTGCGACGCATCGGGATCATAATACTTTTCTTCCACCTCTTAGCAGCAGCAGCGGCGCAGCCCGACTCAAAATATATTTTCCATCGGCTCAACCTTCAATCAGGCTTACTGGCGAACGAAGTTCATGCCACCACCCAGGATTCCAAAGGATATATATGGATCGCCGGAAAGGGCGGTTTACAGCGATATGATGGGTCAAGATTTTTAAATTTCAGACATCGCAAGGGCGACAGCACATCCATACCGCATAATAATATCATGCGCTTGCAAATTGATAAGAAAGACCGGCTTTGGCTGATTACGGTTAATAATGTGTTAGGATATTTTGATGTCAAAAAATTCATTTTTCACCGGGTAAACATCCTCTTTCAGGGTCGGATACTCACCGAAGCCATTGGCGATTTTACTTCGGACGAAAACAATGAAATTTTACTTATCCTCAAGCGGAATAAATTGAATCAGGCCTACGGTGTAGCAACTTATAACGAGGATAAAAACGTTTTTATAACAACGGATAAAAGATTTAAATTACCTGAAGGCTGGTATCCCACTTTTTTATCTATTGATAGCTTACATGGTACATATTGGTTCGGCACTAATTATGGCCTTGTGAAATACAATCCGCGCACCGGCAATTTTAATTTTCAGGGTCATAATCCCGATAGGGATTCAATTGTGAATGCATTGCAGAATTTTAGATACGTAGGTGCTCCGCTCCTGGATAAGAAAGGAAATTTTTGGATCACCACTTTTGATGGCCGACAATCTGTAAAACTGATTGAGTATGAAGGAAGCACCGGAAAGGTAATAGACCGATCGGAAGATCTGGCGGCCGTTTTGCCCTGGTATTACGAAATCCACAACATCTTAATAGGAAGCGAAGGAGATACCTGGTTCAATGGCCTAAACCTTCTTGTGCACGTGAATGATAAAAATAAATTTGAGCCAATACCGCTCAATGTTTCAGATGAGTACAGTATCCATTTCAATGACTCCTATACTTTTCACAAGGACCGGGAAAAAAACATCTGGATCGCCACGGATAAAGGATTGTATTGGTTTAATGCTTCTGCAACCCCATTTCATACGATTGGCCTGAAACGCTTCCCTTCAGATGAAGTTTTCAAAGCAGAGGTGACCGACATAAAACAATTGCATAATGGCCATATCCTGGTAGCAACCTGGGGTTCGGGCTTATTTGAATATGACCGCAATTTAGAACCCGTCAATTCATCTATGGTGCAGCAAGGGTTGCAGAAAGGAGAGGGTATGGTATGGTCTATTCTCGAAAGAGCCAATGGAGATGTATGGCGGGCTCACCAGGATGGATGGCTTTATATTTATTATCGAAGCAGCAATTCTACAAAGCGGGTACAGCCGGCAATTTTTAATAAGAAGACAATCCGCCAGATCGTTGAAGACAAAAACGGAAATCTTTGGTTTGGAACGCATGGTGGCGCATTGGTTAAGTGGGAGGAAGCGACAGGAAACTTTATGCCCGTAAAAAAATATAGCGAGCCTGTGAAGCGATTGTATATAGACTACAACGGATATCTCTGGGTAATCGCCGACAGAATTGAAAAGATAGAAACAGACAACCATGTTATTCTTGAAAAATTCGCCTATGGTATAGCAGATGGCCAACATCTGCCTTCAGCAGATCTGCGGGATATCGTTCAATACAATGACAGCCTATATACCATTGCAGGTGAGCAGGTAAGCATCTGGAATGCAAATTCAAGGCGTTTTACTTATCTTAATTCTTCGACCGGCCTTCCATCGGATTATGTAAGTACGCTGTTGGTGTCCCGGGATGGAAACTTATGGATGGGTTCCGAAAATGGGGTTTATTCACTGGATCTAACCAGGAAATTAAACTTCACATTCGGCACCGAAGATGGAATTACCAACAGCCGTTTCAGTGAAGGCGCATCCTGCCTGCTTGCGGATGGCAGAATTCTTTTGGGCACGATTGAAAACCTGATAAGCTTAGATCCGGCGCAGATAAGCAATACCAGTTTTGTTCCGCCCCGGGTGGAAATAACCGGGGTGAAATTGTTCAATCAAAGTCTGTCGGTTGATTCATTGATGAAACTACCGAAGGTAGAATTGGGCTACCAGGAAAATGCCCTCACATTTGAGTTTGCCACGCTTACCTATCAAACCAAATATCAGGTGTCGTATAATATGAAGGGGTTGGATCATCAATGGACAACGATTCCTTCATCAAGACAGGCCGTTTTTTCTTACCTGCCGCCCGGTGAATATGTGTTCAATGTCGGATCACCTGATGCCCAGGGTAGAATAGAGAATATTATTTCGCTAAAAATTCATATCAAAGCACCTTTTTGGAAAACGGCAGAGTTTTTTGCGCTCCTAATATTGCTCGTATGTATTACTATCTGGTGGATGTACAGTATTCGAAAGAAGCGTTGGCAAAAGATTCTAAAAATGCGGAGTACAATAGGAAGAGATTTACATAAGGAGGTTAGCACCACCTTGAAGAACATCAGTGTATTGAGTGAGATAGCAGCAATGAAGGCAGATACCAACCAGGAGCAATCCAAAGATTATATCAGGGAGATCAAACAAAAAAGCCGGCGTACAGTCATTGCTATGGACGACGTTATGTGGAGTATTGACCCGGCAAATGATTCTATGATCAAGGTTGTTGAACGCATCTATGAAATTGCCGACATACTTACAAATGAATATAAGACACGGATAAAGGTTGACATAGAACAAAGTGTACTTCATTATAAACTTTCCATGAAAGAAAGGCTGGAATTAATGATGATTTATAAAAGAGCTATGCTGTTACTAAGCCGCGAAGCCCACGCAGCCGAAGTTTCCTTTGTGCTGGAAAAAGAAAAGCAATTGCTGGCAATGAAATTTTTTGCTCCCGATACAGAATTGCCTGAATCAGATCAAAAAGTTGTGGCCAGCATTGCAGAGATTAAAGACAGGGCTGCATCTATTAATTCTTTAGCCGAAACTTTGACTGATAAGACCGGAACGATCATTTTCATATTTATAAAACATACAGCATGAAAGTGATAAAACGATAACGTGGCTGCTGTTTAACCGGTTTGGAAGAAAAAACGATTCATTCGGGAAAAAATACATTTCATCCGGGAAAATACCAATCCGCTCAGGAAGGATGTAACCGCTTTTTGGTTTTTAATAAATTAGTAATATGCGATTGAACAGGTATAGTAAAAGGGAACCGCTGATCTTTATCTGGATCATGATACCCTATATAGTAGGGATGAATGTAGTTATGTTCGGTACCTGTGTGCTAACTTCTGCACCGCAACTGTTTTGGACTTTTTTCTATAGTGGTATTTACCTGGCAGTGGTATATGCGTTGTTTGGCGCTGTGGCAGTCACCATCAAAAAGCAATACCCTTCGGCAGGAGATTTGTTCAAACGTATCCGCATCATGCTGCCTGTTTTTTATGTAATGAATATCGCGGCAATCAAGGGGTTGGTTTTGTTTTATCAACAATTGGATATTGTTGACTGCTCCATAAAGGAAAGCATGGTTTGGTGGGCAATTTTATTCGGATGTATTATGACCACCGCTATTACTTTCATTAATGAAGGTATATCAAACTGGGAAGCATGGAAATCATCTATCAGCGAAACCGACAGAATTAAAAGTATCTATCAGCGAAGCAAATTAATTGGGTTGAAAGGGCAAATAAATCCGCACTTTCTTTTTAATTGTTTTAATACGCTTTCGGGATTGATCCAGGAAGATGAAGAGAAAGCAGAAACCTTTCTGGATGAGATGACTAAAGTGCACCGGTATTTGCTCAGCAGCGATGACGAACTTCTGGTGCCGGTCAGCGACGAATTGAAATTTGCTGAATCTTATCTATACCTCACAGCCGCCAGGTTCGGCAAAGCAGTGTTTGTACAAATCAACAGGCATCAGCTAAACGAAACGCTTTTTCTTCCTCGTCTAAGCATGCACGTTGTACTGGAAAATATCATTTACACAAATGCGATCAGCAAAATTGATCCTCTCAGAATCCATATTGACTGCACCGACCAGAAATCACTTGTAATTACAAATTCGGTTCGTGAGAAAATTATTATTGAAAACCTGGATGGTCAGGAAGGACTGGACAACCTGGTTCATAAATATAAACTGTTGAATGCAGCCACGGTAGAAATCGTTGAATCGGCGCAGAAGAGAATCATCAGACTTCCATTTATTAAAGAGCCGAACGGAATATTATGAAATTTAGAAAACTGAATACATTTTATGGTTGGTGTTTTCTTCTTTCCATGCCTTTCATAGCATTCGCCTATTGCTCTGTTATGTATGGCCACAGGCTCCTGGAAGAATGGCGGCCCTGGTTGTATGGTTATTTGGTGATTTATGTAATGGGTTATGGTTCGTGGCGACTTCATTACTGGTACAACACTTTTTTACGTAGAAAATTCCCGGGTATAGAACAAACAAGATGGAGGGTGCTTTTCAAGTTTCTAACTTATATCCTGATCATGTCGCCTTCTGTGCTGGCTATTTTATTTGTTTTTGATTTTTTTCATATTGCGGGGTACCGAATGCAACCGGGCGATATTGCGGGCGCATTATTGATTGGTCTTTCTACCAATATTATTTTTGAATCTCTTTATGAGGCAGTATATATCATTGAAAAATACAAGGAAGCAATTTTGGAAAAGGAGATGCTGGAGCAAATGACTTTGGAACAGGAATTTACTAACCTGAAGGAAAAAGTAAATCCGCATTTCTTATTCAATTGTTTCAATACACTCTCATCTCTTATTCCGGAAAATAAGCTACTGGCAGAACAGTTTCTTGACGATTTGAGCAAGGTATACCGCTACCTGCTACGGAGCAATGAAGATGGTATGAGCACCGTAGAAAACGAGGTGAAATTTATTCAAAGCTATTTTCAACTGATGAACATCCGGCATGGAGAAGCCCTTAATGTGAATTTACAGATTGATAAAAAATATTATCCTTACCTCTTGCCCTCCCTGAGTCTTCAATTACTTGTGGAAAATGCAGTAAAACATAATGTGGTGAGCAAGCAATCTCCATTATCCATAGAGCTTTTCACTACAGAAGGAAAGCAACTTGTGGTGAATAATAATCTGAACAGGAAAATTCAGAAAGAAAATTCAACGCGGATCGGATTGCGAAATATAGAATCCAAATACAAGTTGATGAATCAAGAGGGGTTCCAGGTGGTAGAGGGTGAACAAAACTTTATGGTGGTGCTGCCGTTAATATGGAAATCAAAAAAGGTCAATTCAATTTAAATTTTGTAAAATGAAAGTATTAATTGTTGAAGATGAAGATTTTGCTGTAAAGAAATTACAGAAAACTCTGAAGGCAGTTGATCCCAATGCCGAAATCCTTGGAGTTACAGATAGCATCATGACTACGGTGTCGTGGTTGCAGCAAAACGAAAAACCAGATCTGATACTTATGGATATTGAGTTGGCAGATGGGCAAAGCTTTGAGATATTCAATCTGACGGAAGTATCATGTCCGGTTGTTTTTACTACGAGCTATGATGAGTTTGCTTTGAAAGCATTTAAGGTAAGCAGTATCGATTACCTGCTGAAGCCGGTTCAAAAAGAAGACCTGGACAAAGCCTTGCAAAAGCTGCGAAATCTTACTTCCGTTCAGAGAAAAAGTGATGACATCAACATGGATCGGATCATCAAACAGTTACAGCAAAATTTGCAATCAAAAGAATACCGCAAGCGGTTTTTGGTAAAGCACGGCCAAAAGCTGGTGAGCATTGACGTGGGCGACATCCGTTATTTTTTCAGTGATGGAAGATTAAATTTTTTCAGGACTGCCGATAATAAAAAGTTTGTTTTAGACTACACTATGGACGAACTTGTAGATATGCTCGATCCTTCCATCTACTTCAGGATAAGCCGTTCGTTTTATGTATCGATAGGCAGCATTGAAAAGATCGACGATTACTTTGGCAATCGCCTCATATTGCAATTGCGCCCTGAAGTGGAAAAGGAAGCTGTGGTAAGCAGGGAAAAGGTTATGGATTTTAAAAAGTGGATGGGGAAGTGATTTGCAGGTATATTGAAAAACATGCGACCCTGTCAGGGTCGTTTGTAATTTCAAACTTATTCTATAAACATTCGAACACTTCGGGTTCGGATATCCAATAAAAAACCTTAGAATCATTTTAATTATGCCCGTGAACCTAGCCTAAATGTTTGTATATGTGTGCTTCAATCCTGAAGGGATTGTATGTTTATAGAAATGACAACGATCAGGTAGCGACCCCGAAGGGGTCGAACCTTCAAAAATTTTTCTGCACATTGCAGGCTCCCTGGGCATTTTTTTTCTGGTCGACCCAATCAATGGCTGTCAGATTCGCTTGTTTCTCAATGCTGCATACGAAAACTATGATTTCGCCGGTTTTACCGATTTCAAAAACTTATAGATCGCCTTCAATTCATCATCTGTCATGTGCTTAAATGAATTCCATGGCATTTCACTGTATGGGATCAGCTTTCCTATTCGCATCCTGTTCTTGAATGTTTCATAACTCCAACTAAATATCCGGCTGCTGCTGTCTGTTGTAAGGTTTGGAGGACTCAAGGCAGGTCCGGATCCATTGCTTATAGGGTTGCCGCCCGCAAGAAATGCTCCCGTAACGGCACCCGTCGGACTTCTTTTGGTATGGCATCCGCTGCAATTAGCAACACTGGTCACCAGGTAATTTCCGTAAGCTACCGTAGTATCAGGTTTTACATCTTCAGGTATTTCACGATCGGGACCAACCGGCTTAACCAGGAAAGCATTTACAACCTTCCCCATGATGTTGAGTTCATGGGCCGGCACTTTATTTTTTACAGGCACTTGTGTTCGTATGTAAGAAATAATCGCGGTCATATCCTTTTTACTAAGATTGTGAAAAGGCATAAAATCGTACACAGTGGTGCCATCCGGATGAACGCCATAATACAATGCTCTTGCAATTTCCGCATCTGACAAACCACCTATGCCCGTTTCTTTGTCGGAAGTAATATTCTTTGTATAAATAGAACCGAAGGGCAATCGGAATTCTTTGCCGCCGCTCAAAGACACTTCATTGCCGGTTGCTAAAATTGAATCGACATTTCCTGTGCTATGGCAATCGGCACAATGCGCCATGCTGTATACAAGATGCCTGCCACGGGCAATCACCGCTGTGTCTTTTGACGCTTTTATATCCGGATAGGGTGCGTCATATTTTACATGCTGCCTGGATGCAGTGACAATGGCAATGCCCAATATGATTGTAAGCAGAATAAGCCCTGTCCACTTCAATATTTTGAATACTTTTTTCATGCAATTTTATTTTTTTATCAAAGAAAATATGAAGATGAAAGGTTGGAAAGAGGAGATTGAATGAGTTGGTCTTTTTAGTTGATGAACTGTAGGATGCGGCCATGTAATAACTGAAATCGCCTGGATGAATTGCCTCCCTGGATGAATTGCCTCCGGATTCATCCAGGGAGGGCCATTATTGAATCTTCATCGGCTTTAGCCGAAAATTAGCCAGTGTATTTATTATATCCATATTTTACAATAAACCCATCATATTCCTGGTTGAAATGTTTTCTTCTGGTGATGCTCTTCCTGGTTCTTGATATATTCTCTCACAAACTCCAAATGGGATTCTGAAACAGAGACCGCAAAGTATTCATCCTGCCACTCAAATTTTTCTTTCGTCAATTGATTTTTATTGATCCAGTTTGACGATTCTCCTTTGATCATTTGGCTATTTTCTGAATGGCTTGATCGCTTCCCAATGATACCAGACAATGGCAATGATCGGTATGACCATTTAGAAAATCAACATATATCCCTTTTTCTCTTGCGTTTTCCCGGATGTGATTCCCAACCTGTAGCCTTAAATCTTTTGAATCAAGAAAGGGAAATCTGTTTTTTGTGCTCCATACAAAATGAATGAAAACTTTTATGAACGGCATTCCGTTGTAATAATTTGTGTGTATAGATATAATTGCATCAAATTAGGGAAATTTTACTGATTCGGCTAAAGCCGGTTGGGTGGTTTTTTTATTTTATGATCGGGCTTCAGCCCGATCATAAAATAAAATATTCATTGACGCCCGATCCTATTCATTTCAATTCATACCCGTGTTGTCCTGTTTCGATAATAAATATCGCGTCATAAAAATCCCACCGTTACCGCTTTCTGTCTGGCTAAGCGTGAGTGTATTTACATGTTCAATTTTCCACCCGTAGTCTGTATAATACTTTATGGTCCTTACGACCTTGTCCTCATTCTGTTTGATGTTTTTGAAGTTGATGCCCACCATGCTGAAGAGATTCTCCATATCAAATTCTTTTTGTGATCCATCCGGATTAGTTATATTCATTTTCGATCGGCCCAAACCTCCGGCTAGCACACTTTATACGGTGGTGATTTGCATAAACTGCTGTGAGGACTTTGTACTGATATTCTGTGCTTTCAAATTAGTATGACTGGCAAGAGCGAGCAACAAAATAAATGCTGTGATAAACCTTTTCATTTTCTTTTTTTTACTGGTGATTTGAATAAGCAGACATTGATTCTTCAACCGCGAAAGAGAGACTGCTTTTCGCGGTTTTCTTTTTTCCTGAATGCGGATCCGCACATGCTTTTATAAGCAGGTCATTCACATGTGTCAAATTGGATTGCCGTTTTTTGTTAGACATACATGCCATCATTACATAGATGTCTATATACTTTCCTTTTTTCATTGTTGTTGTTTTTTATTGTTTGATAAATTCTACTCTCCGGTTTTGCGACCTGCCTTCCTTTGTTTTGTTGTCTCCGACAGCTTCTGTTTCTCCTTTACCTTCTGTTTCGATCCTGGATGTGTCAATCTTGAATTCTTCTGTCAACAGCGTTTTAACCGCTGCCGCCCTTTGAGATGATAAATCCATGTTTACTTTATCATCGCCATCACTACTTGTGTGCCCGATGATCTTTATTTTGATCGACGGATTCTCTTTTAACACGGTTGCGATCTCTTTTACCACGCCGTTCGATTCAGGTTTGATGACTGATGAGTTCACATCAAATAAAATCCCGGTGGTTGAAAATTTTCCTTCTTCAATCAGTTTATGCCTTGTATCCGGCAGGCCGGCCGCAGTTTTAATATTGGTGATATACACGCCATACTGTTCTTCACCATAATTTGTTTGCCCTACCTTGAACAACAATTGATTCATCTTGTATGTAGTATCAACACCTTTCGGCATATCAAAAACTTTTGTTGAGTTGATCCACATTCTGAAGCGTTGCTTTTGTACCTGTATGGCCACATGCACCGGTTTGCCATAATATTGATCGAGCGCGCCATAGTCCTTTACCTCACTGGTAAAGGTTATTTTCGAGTCTTTCGACAATTCTACTTTCACCTTGCTGTTGTTATTTTCCTGCGGATAGATCGTTGCTACGGTAGCAGTGTACTTATTCCAGTCAGTCAGAAAAAAGTTGTCCGTTGTTGCTTCCTCCCGCGTTGACATCATGCCTGCAGAAAATGTCGGATACATCCAGCCGTTATTTTTTAACTGCAGGATGAGATCAAATTCTACTGTATAATTGAATGAAAATATTTTTGAATTTGCAGAAAGATAAAGATTTGATTTGTGCAGCCGAAGCCAGTTACCGGAAATATTTTCAATGGTTACCACCTCGCCGCTGCCGTTCGTGTTCCATCCTAAGGGCAATTCTGCAATTGCTTCCTGTGAAAAATCTTCTGCATAAACGATTTGCTCGCCCGTAACAAAATCATATTTTGTAAAACTCGTAAAATTACTTCCTTTATTTCCATCTGTTTCTGTTGTAACAATTGGCGCATCAGTCTTTCCTTCAATTTTATCCAGTGTTTTATCAATGTATTTGTCAACCTTGTTGTCTGCACGTGCAGTGCTTTTTTGAACAACTTTATCTTTTACCCTGTTTATAAAATTGCCAAACTGGGCTGTCGTTAACAGCAGGCTTGTCAAAAGCAGCAGGACGAAATATTTTTTTTGCATGTCTGTATTTTGAGGCAAATGTATCAGCACGTTTCAGCCATTCAATCTTTCAATAGAATGAAGCGGCAAATAAGATGAATGAGTTGAAGAAAAACAGAAATAGTTACAGCGAAACGGGATTTAATGGATGGGATAATTTCAGCCCATTGTTATAATTTTTAAACCACTTAAGACTATGTGAAAACACCATCTTTTTGTAATGCCCTAACATAGGAATAATGTTCGCTTCGGCATAAAAATAAACGGTAAACCAGGAATTGCATGGGGTTGTTTTAATTGCCCTGGCAGGTAATGAGCCTTCAAAGTTTTATCGTAAGAACAAATAATGATAGCACTACCGTGAATTCCCCATTTTGCCATTGTAAGCGTAACTCTATTTTCTATTGGCAATGACTCCTTTCCAATTAAACTTATTATTTTCAAAAGTTGTGTAGCCTCTATTTTAGCTGGAAACCGAATCGTGTTGGGTTTATTCAAATATTTCATTTCGTATTTCCCATTCACACCTACAACGATCATTCAGTCCATTGACGAAAATCAGTTGATGACGAAATCTGTCCAATTAGATTTACAAAAAAAAGACCTTTCATGTTCCAGTTGTCGAATCATGAAGAAATTTTAATACCAAAGAGTCGGAGAATTCGGAACGTCCTGCCGTCTTACAAATTTCCTTCAGTTGCCCTATTGATGCCCTTCAATCCTAAAATGGTCAGCAAGAGTACAATTAATGCAACTTTAAGCAGAGTAACTAAAGAAGCCATAACACAACTGAAATTTAGATATCCTGGTGACATGTCGGAACTTGTAGCAGCGAAATTAGAAGCGATTATCAGCAACCTCAATTTCAATACACACAGAAAAAGCCTGGCAGTTTTTGTTTCTCCGGTTTTTGAAAAAACCTATTACCTGAAACTGCGGTTAAAAGAGAAAATCATCGTTAATCAATCTTTACGAATAGGAGATATCATAGACCACCAAATACCCTCTCCAAAATTCCACATTCTTGTGTTAACAGAAACAAGAGTACGATTATTGAGTCCTGATCAGGGAGATTTTATAAAGAATGAATATACCAGACTTAGGGATAACTGGCTTAAACAAATTGTTTTTCTTGACAATACAATTTCGCAACTTCCTTTTATTCCTGTTATCTTAATGGGAAACGAAAAACTCATCGCAGATTACCAGGCAATTAGCATTCATAAAGTCCGTATCATTTTAACGATCAGTGGAAATTTTGGAATTGATTCACCGGAATGCCTTCAGAGAATAGTTGAGCGAGAGTTTTGTGCCCGCTCTCATTCAGACAATAGTTTATCGTTGCAAATATCAAATTCGATTTCCAACGGTACTCTATTAACTGATTTCGAAAACATTTACGAAGCTTTAGTGCGCCAGGAAGGAAAGTTATTGCTGGTTTCAAAATTATTTTCAAGCGGTATTATGCCCCGTTATGACCACTTAAATAACCACAATATCTCCGGGGTCTATAACAGGTTTTCGAACGTGAAGAATATTGTGGATGAAATAATAGAGGTGGCAATTACATCCGGGAACGAGGTTGCCTGGGTGGATCAGAAACTCCTTGGTAAAAACTCAATTCTTGCGCTGATTTCAAAATAAAAATTTATAAATAGTCAGTTATGAAAACAATCATCGTAGCTACCGATTTCTCAGGAACAGCTATGAACGCTGCCAACTTTGCGGCGGATATGGCAATGTCGATTAACGCCGAACTAGTGTTGCTTCATGTATTTCAAATTCCAGTCGTCTACCTTGAAGTGCCCATAGCGGTTAATTTACAAGCGATGACAGAAGATATAAACATCTCACTATCTGTGGTAAAGAAGAAATTGCGTGCTCGTACGGAGGGTAAAGTAAAAATTACCACCAGGATTTTAACTGGTCAGTTTTTTTATGAATTGGATAGATTAGCTAAGCAAACGAAACCGTATGCAGTGTTAATGGGTAGCAAAGGTAATTCAGTCGCAACCCAATTGTTTTTTGGAAGGCGCACCTTATTTGCCATGAGGCATCTGGATTGGCCAGTGATCAGCGTGCCGTTTGAGGCGAAATTCCATAATATAAAAAAAATCTGCCTTGCCTGCGATTATGACCAAGTAACAGACAATACACCCGTTGAGGAGCTAAGAGATTTATTAAATGATTTTAAAGCAGAATTGCATGTAGTCTATGCAGCAAAAGGCGAGGCTTACCCAGCAGAAATTGAAGAATCTGGATTGCTCCAGGAATTGCTTTTACCACTTCACCCTAAATATCACTTTATCCCACACGCAAATGCAGAAGAAACCATTATCGATTTTGTGGAAAAAAATGAAATTGACTTATTAATAACCCTTCCAAAGAAAAGGGCATTGTTCAACCATTTACTACATAAAAGTTTTTCAAAAGGGCTGATCCTTTACAGTCAGGTTCCAGTGATTGCTTTGCATACATCCAAAATTTATTAAAAATATGAATACACTGATCAAAAGATTTAAAGAAATAGGTATTAAAGACGTTAGCAGGGTAGGCGGAAAAAATGCTTCGCTCGGCGAAATGTTTACCCAACTGTCTTCAAAAGGCATTGCGGTACCTGATGGATTTGCAACTACAGCGTTTGCGTTTGAGGAATTCCTGAAAGAAAATTCAATGCATTACCGTTTACATCAATTGATGGATGAATTGGATCGGCCTTCCTACAGCAATCTTAAAGCGATTGGCAACAAAGCAAGGCAGATGATTCTCGACGGTGAGTTTTCACTAACCTTGCAAAAAGCTATATTAAACGCTTATGAAGAGCTGTCGCAGGGAATCGATACCCCCGTGGCTGTAAGGAGTAGCGCTACGGCGGAAGACCTTCCACAGGCAAGTTTTGCCGGACAACATGAGAGTTATTTAAACATTACAGGTAAACAGGCATTGTTGAAGGCGGTCAAAAAATGTTTTGCTTCTTTATATACTGACAGGGCTATAAAATACAGGGAAGAAAACAGATTCAAGCATGAAGCGGTATCCCTTTCGGTAGGAATTCAAAAAATGGTGCGGTCGGACAAATCGGCTTCCGGCGTCATCTTTACTCTTGAACCGGAATCAGGATTCCGTAATGTAATTCACATTAGCGGTGTGTGGGGCCTTGGCGAGAATATTGTTCAGGGAACCGTAACGCCGGATGAATTTTTGATTTTTAAACCCACCCTGCTTCAGGGAAAAAATGCCATCATCCAAAAGAATTTAGGGAGCAAGTCAAAAAGCATGATTTATGGTTCTGATGAAAATGAAGGAGTCATCAATATTGATACACCCAGGGAAAAACAGGTAATTTTTGTTTTGAACGACGACGAAATAAAGCAGTTGGCTCATTGGGCACTTATCATAGAAGACCATTATCAAAAGCCAATGGATATTGAATGGGCCAAAGACGGAATCACAAATGAAATATTCATTATACAGGCCAGGCCTGAAACTGTTCATTCACAAAAAAATCCTCTCCGGATCAAAGAATTCAAATTATTGGAAAAGAGTGTTATTTTGACTAAAGGTGAAGCCGTAGGCTCAAAGGTCGCTACCGGCATCGCACGTATTTTGCAATCGCCTTTGGATTCACATAGATTACATCAGGGAGAAATCATTGTGACAGATACCACAAGCCCGGATTGGGACCCTTTACTTCAAAAATCCTCAGGTATTATAACTAACAAAGGCGGGCGCACAAGCCATGCATCCATTGTGGCCAGGGAATTGGGTGTCCCGGCAGTCGTGGGTTGTAAAGATGCAACCAGGCAGATCAAAGATGGTGACATAATTACAATTTCATGTTGTGAAGGAAAAACAGGGATTATCTACGAGGGGAGGGTCAACTTTCAAATGACTGAAATTGATTTTTCGGATATGAAAAAGCCAGAATCAACTCAAACGATGATGATCGTAGCAGACCCTGGCAAAGCTTTTGAACTTTCCTATTATCCCAACGACGGTGTAGGCCTTATGCGTATTGAATTCATCATCACACATGCTGTACAAATTCATCCTATGGCGCTGGTAGGGTATCATGAGTTGAAAGACGAACATGCAAGGCAAAAGATAGACGAACTTACCTTCCAATATGCTGATAAAACCAATTATTTTATTGAAAAACTTTCAGAAGGAATTGCAACCATTGCTGCTGCTTTTTATCCTAAGGATGTCATTGTAAGGACCAGTGATTTCAAAACAAATGAATATGCCAACCTTATCGGCGGTTCGGCATTTGAGCCAAAGGAGGAAAACCCGATGCTCGGCTTTCGAGGGGCATCCAGGTACTATCACGACTTATACCGGGAAGGCTTTGGGCTGGAATGTAAAGCTATTAAAAAGATAAGGGATGAAATGGGCCTGGTGAATGTGAAGGTAATGATCCCATTTTGCAGGACGGTGGAAGAGGGCAAAAAGGTGATCGCCATTATGGAAAAGTTTGGCCTGAAACAAGGTGAGAATGGCCTGGAGATCTATATGATGGCAGAGATCCCGTCCAATGTGTTGCTGGCAGAAAAATTTGCTAAGATATTTGACGGATTTTCTATAGGATCAAATGACCTGACTCAATTGACACTCGGCATTGACAGAGATTCCGCATTGGTAAGTGATTTATTCAACGAGCAGGATGACGCGCCCAAACAAATGATTGCTGAAATGATTGGAAAAGCGAAAAAGGCCCGAAGAAAAATAGGATTGTGCGGCCAGGCGCCCAGCGATTTCCCGATGTTTGCAGGTTTTTTGGTGGAAGAGGGGATTGACAGCATTTCCTTCAATCCGGATGCGCTGCTGAAAGGATTGGTAAATATTTTGAAGGCCGAAGGCGATAAAATGAAGCAGGTTAACCGCGCTCATATTGCCCACATTTCCTAGGTTATCCGGAGCAAAAATCTTAAAATAAATGGGTTTTTTTCGACCTTGAGAGAGCAAATTCTTGCCTGATATCTATAAGGATACAATATGATCCAAATCATTTTCGGCTTTTCATCATTAATTTAAATTGCATTTGTTTGCCTTTTGCGATAAGCGGGTATTTCAATACGACTGAATAGGGCTTTCCGACATTAATGCATGTATTCTTTTTATAAAACAAATTGCTATAAAGGATGTTGCATACACCAGGGTTAAAAAAAACAAATAATTCGGCTCAAGTAAAAAACATGAGAAGTCCTGACAGTACATTGGTTCAATGGAAAAGTTCAGAAGATGATTTAAGGAAAGTACTGACAATCCAACAAACGCTACTGGATACAACCGGAGCTATGGTAATTGCGACAGATAACAGAGGGATTATCATGCTTTTTAACCGTGAAGCAGTTGACAAACTGGGATATAAAACTGAAGATGTTATTGGCAAAAAAACACCTGTTCTTTTTCACAATAATAAGGACATTCAAAGGAAAAGAAATGAACTATTGTCTTTGTTTGGTATCCGGATCAAAAAAGGTTTTGATGTATTGGTTGAAAAATCAAAACGCAACATACGTGAGGAGGAACAGTATTTATTTGTGAAAAAGAATGGAGATCAGTTTCCGGTATCTTTAACGATTACAGCTTTATATAATACCGAAAATGAAATTACCGGATTTGTAGGAGTTGCCATCGACATTACTGAAAGAATAAAGGCAGAGAAGGAATTATTAAAAACACGTCAGCTTTTCCTCCATTTACTTCACAACTATCCGGACGGATGCATCAGCATCATCGACAAGAATTTTCGTTTCGTTTTTACAGGTGGCGAATTACACAGAATACTTCAGTCAAAAATTCCGGCCTTAATTGGAGATTCAATATTTCCAAAGTTCCCTGATGCTTTGCGTAAGTTCATTTTTATGAAGGTTGAGGAAGTATTCCGCAAGAGAAATCATATTACGGGATTGGAGCTGCCATACCCTATTAAGAATCACACTTACATGTTCGACGCATTCCCGTTGATAGATGAGGGAGAAAGCATTCAATATGTTGGAGTCATTATCAAAAACATTTCAAAATTGAAAGAGGCAGAAGAAAGCCTGCGTGAAGCATTGAAAAAGGAAAAGTCATTAGGTGAATTAAAATCAAGATTTGTTTCTATGGCTTCTCACGAATTTCGTACACCTCTCAGCACCATACTCTCCTCCGCATATCTGATTGAAAAATACAAAAACACCGAAGATCAACCTAAGCGCGAAATTCATTTGCAGCGAATCACCTCTTCTGTAGAAATGCTTACAGATATTTTGAACGAATTTCTCAATATTGGTAAAATAGAAGAGGGAAGAATATTACCAAGACTTGCAGAGTTCAATATCAGGGAACTAATGCAGGGTACTTTGGAAGAAATCAAAATAAATTTGAAAAAGGAACAGCAAATTTTTTATAAGCATTTAGGAAAAGACTTTGCTGTGCTTGATAAATCATTATTTAAGCAAATTGTATTAAACCTGATATCAAATGCAAGTAAATTTTCTTCAGAAAAGGCTGTTATAAAATTAAAAACCTCCGTCAGTGAGGGGGAAACTCGACTGTCGATCAATGACGATGGTATTGGTATTCCGAAAGAAGAGCAAATACACCTTACCGAGCGATTTTTCCGCGCCAGTAATGCAATTAATATTCAAGGTACGGGCCTTGGTTTACATATTGTTTCCCGATATGCTGAAATGATGAACGGAGCCATGAATTGCCAAAGTCAGCCTGGTAGGGGAACTACAATTGTTATTAAATTTAAAACTCAGAGAGATCCATGAAAAAAATCCTGCTGATCGAAGACAATGCCGACATAAGAAGCAACACTGCAGAAATTCTCGAATTGTCAAACTATAAAGTAGTCGTTGCTGAAAATGGAAAAGCGGGCGTGAAACTGGCCTTGCAATTTGAGCCTGATCTGATCATTTGTGATATAATGATGCCTGTATTGGATGGATATGGGGTACTGCATGCTGTACATAAGAATGAAATGCTAAGTAATATCCCTTTTATTTTCCTGACAGCAAAGACAGAACGAAATGATTTTCGCAAAGGCATGGAAATGGGTGCAGATGATTATATTACCAAGCCTTTTACTGCCTCTGAATTACTGAATGCGGTCGATAGCCGTATAAAAAAACTGGAATTGCTTAAACAGCAATTACAGCCCGGGATTACTGGCTTTCAGACCCTTTTACAAACTTCAAAAGGAGATGGTGATTTTGAAAAACTGGCAGAAGACAGGCCCATCAATAAATATAAAAAAGATCAAATAATCTATTCTGAAGGTAATCACCCTCACCGGTTGTATTATGTAAAAACCGGTAAGATTAGAACCTATAAGATTAATGAAAACGGCAAGGAACTAATTACTGAATTATATGCACCAGGAGATTTTTTCGGTTATATAGCTCTTTTAGAGGATGCTGCTTATAAAGATTCTGCGGCTGCAATGGAAAGCAGTGAACTTGTTAATATTCCAAGAGAGGATTTCGACCAATTGATCGGTAACAACAGGGAAATTGCACAAAAATTTCTTAAACTGCTCGCAAAAAATATTTCTGAGAAGGAAGAACAATTGGTCAATATTGCCTATAATTCCTTGCGCAAAAAGGTAGCGAATGCATTATTGGTGCTCCAGAAAAAGTTGAATCATGATGGAATGAAACATGAAATGATCAGCATGAGCCGGGGGAATTTGGCTAATGTTGCCGGCACTGCGAAGGAATCACTGATCAGGACACTTAGTGATTTCAGAAGCGAAGGACTCATCAATGTTTTGGAGGATGGAAACATCCAAATACTGGAGATGTCCAGACTTGAAAATCTGATCAATTAAAATTGCTCAATTGGAATAATTGAAAGATGGAAGAGATGGCCGTTTTTTATCCAATTCAAATTCAGCCTTAAATAGCGCGGTCATAAATTCTCGCTTCATTCATTTCACTTTACATCCCCTTCCAACGGAATTTTTTGTAAATGTCCTCATAGAATATTACAAGTCCATCGGAGTTCACCCCAATCGGGTTATACCAAACAACTACCGGCATCTTAATTTCTGCAGGAATAATCACAGGAGCCTGGCTTTTTAAACATCCTTTTTCAGTAATTGTATCAATGGCTATTTTATTGTTTGGTAAGATAAGATGCGCAAGTTCCACTGGTTTTTCCATGCGCATACAGCCGTGACTAAAGAAACGTTTTTGCATTGAAAATAATTTTTTATCCGGTGTATCGTGCAAATAAGCTCCAAATGGGTTGTAGAAATTTAGCTTTAATAAACCCAGCGCATTATCACATCCTGTACCTTGGCGAATTATATAAGGGAAATTGCTCCGGCTTAAAGCACGCCAGTTTATTGAATAGGGGTCTACGATCTTGCCGTTCTTGTCAAGTACCTGATAATTATTATTTTCCAAATATGAAGTATTTCTTTTAATGGCCGGTAATAATTCTTTGGTGGCAATGCTTGATGGCACATACCAATAGGGATAAACAATCACCTCATTAATCACACTCATCAATGGGTAAGTGGGTGTAGCCGGTTTACCAACCACCATTTTCATTTCCATAATAACCTCCCCTTTTTTGTAAACTTTTAAGTTTGCCGCAGGAATATTGACAACGATTACCGATTGGTTTTGAGTTAGACACGACAACCATCTGTAGTAATTCAGAGCCAGGCTCAACTGTTGCAACCTTACCTTTACTGAGATATTCAATTCCCGTATCAATTCCTTTTGTAAAATGCCGGTTGCCGGAAAGTTAAACATGGCCTGAAGTCGTTCTGTCTTTTCCTTCAATTTCGTCATCGGGATGCTTTCATTCGCCGAATCAATAATTCCAAATAGCAATAACTTTTGGAAAAGTGGTTGATTTGAATAATCTGATTTTAGTGAAACAATCTGCAATTCTTTAAAATCAGGTTTGGAAGTATTGGAAATAATCCACTTAATCTTATCCTGCAGTAACTGTACTTCAGGAGTAATTGAGTGTAAACCAGAGCGGAGAAAAGTCAATTGATGTGTCTGAAGAAATTCAAGGAGTATTTCCGGTATATCCGTGCAGGCAGGCTCATAATTGAATTTCGTATATCCAAGTATAGGGACGGTATTACCAAAGGCAAGGTCGTTGAAAAGATGCAGGGCAGCCACCGTAAAATGAACATCTGCTTTCAATGAGTCAGTAATGCTATTTAATTGATTACTGTTGTTTTTGAATTCATTTATAAACTCAAATTCGTAGTCATTTTCGTTAAGTCCCCATTCTGCTGATAGTTGCAAATGGCTTAATAATGCATAAAGGTTGGCTGAGTCTCTGGTTGTTACCCATGCAGTTTGATATTTACGCAGGTTATAAAAGTGCAGGATTTCTTCCTGGTATTTTTTAACCGTGGAGTTCTGATTTATATTTTCTGTCAGATACTCCTTCATCATTGAGGGCGATATCTGCGCTGAAAGGCCAGGGCAAAAAATAGCTGAAAAGATAAGTGGGAATAACTTTTTGTAAAGCTTGCCTGCCTTACTATTGCCTGGAAATTTTTTGCTGAAATTCATGAAATTCGTCTTTTAGGGTTTGGAACCTTTTTGCAGAGAGTTCCATCTCCTTATCCAATCTCTCAATTGAGGTTTCCGTAATGCTATTCACAATCTCCATTTCATGATTCTCATCAAAAAGTTCTTTCAGTATATTAATTTCTTTCATTAGAATGGCGATAGCTTCATCTTCGCCTATAAATGATGTTTGGAAGTTCTCAAAAACGTCTAGTAAACTATGGTCAAACTTTTCCTTCAACATTCCGGAAAGACACGTTTTCATTAATATGTTATCGTGTATTCTGCAATTCAACAAATATTGCCATCGATCGGTTTTTGTTTTCAACTTCACAGTTTGCTTTTTTTCGTATAGGCTTAAATTGTTTCTCAAGAGGGCGGGATAATTTGAATTAATGTATAAGGAAGTATTACCGCTAAAGATTACTGATACCAATTATTGAAATAGATTGTTGCCAATCAATTAATAAATGCCCTACTTCCAATATTGAAGCAGGGCATTGTGACGGCCAACGTTTGATTAACCATTTACTTTACAGGGATTTGCTTGCTAATCGTCAGTTTCTTTGCCTCCTCTTTCTTGGGTAGTATTAGATGAAGCACCCCGTCCTTGTAGTTTGCCTGGATGGTATTTTGATTTACATCTTCGGGAAGCATAAAACTGCGTTGGAAGGAAGAATAACTATATTCTTTACGGGTATATTTTTCATCCTCCTCCTTTGTTTCCTCCTCTTTTTCACTACTGATCGTCAGAACGTTGCTTTCCAGATCAATTTTAAAATCTTCTTTCTTAAGTCCGGGGGCGGCCAATGTTACTAAAAAATCATCCTTTCTTTCAGAGATGTTAACCGCTGGTACATTCATCACTCTCGAACTCAGGCCGCCGTCAAACCAATCGTTCCATGACCTGTTAAAGAAATCGTCAAACAGGAACGGCGCCCTGTCTGATATTCTTGATAATGCTTTTGTGCTCATAGTTTATAAATTTTAGTTGGAAAATTGTTTTTTGAAAGAACAAAATTAGGTTTGGCTGTTTTACACTCTATTAACGATCGTCAATCAAACTGGTGAGATTGGTCAGTGAAAGAGATATTCTTTATTCGCTTAACAATTTTCCTCGATTTTTTTTTAATAACCTTAGTAAACAGCAATCTGAGTGCTGTAAAGTCTTAAAGGATGTTTTGCCTTTGGAATTGAAAGCACAAGTAAGCCTTCATGAAATTCTGCACTTATAAACAACGGGTCCGCATCTTCCGGTAAGATGATTTCCGGCAATAATATTTCACATCAGTATTTTCTTTTGGATGAATTTTTTGTGCCCGGTTCAATACAATTGATATTGGAATGCTCTTTATAGATAAAACCTTCCCCTTTAATTCAACTAAAAAATCTTTTTTCTTTAGACCATGTAGAGATAATGCAATATTGTAACTGTCTCCTAAATCAATGATTTTTTCACAAGATTCGTGTAAAAATTGACCGCTGGGTTCCATCTTTTTTTTTGCGATATCATCTCCGTTAAGTAATGGAACATATAACCCGGGATAAACATTAGAAGTGCTTTGCGGCGTTTGGTCTTTCATTTTTTTCCTGCAATTATATTTAATCAACTTAAATAAGGCAATAACTACTATCAATTGGGAAAGTGATTGTAGTCACCATTAATAAATTGCTCTATTGACAGTAATCAATCATTGTAGTGACAATACTCATTTTATTTGAAAAGGAATAAGAATAGTATTGCTAAAAATTGCAAATGCAAATGCAAAAGCATTGATACCGAAGGATTTCAAAAAAGTTGTGAAATAAAAAATGTGTCTTCAAATAAAAAAGTTATGAATAAATCATCTACAAAACATGCAACAGAAAAAATTGTAAGAAACGCATCTCCTTACCATCCAGAAAATGACATATTGAAAGAGAAAAAATTAAAATCAAGGAAAGTATTGGCAGTGTTTGACGGGTATAAATTTTCAAAAAGCACTTTGGAATATGCCATTCAATTTACCCGGCAAGCTAATGCCTTTCTTGTTGGTGTTTTTTTAGACGATAGCATTTATCGCTCTTATAATTTACTAAGCGCCTTGAAATCGGGGAAGCATGCAGATAAACTAATACGTGAGCTGGATGCTAAAGATCAGGAAAAGCGTGATGCTACTGTTAGGCAATTTGAAAAAACATGTGGCAAGGCTGGTATTCACTACACTTGCCATCGAAATACGGGAATTGCCATTCAGGAATTAAAGCAGGAAAGCATCTTTGCCGACTTGCTAGTGATCAATAACAATGAAACTTTTAACCGCGTTTTAGATTCACCCCCGACATTATTTATCAAAGAGTTGCTTGGAGGTGTGCAATGCCCGGTTATTATAGTCCCCGGAAAATATAAACCAATTGATAAAATTACTTTGTTATACGACGGGAAACCCTCATCTGTCTTCGCCATTAAAATGTTCAGCTATCTGTTTGGCGAGCTAACAGATAGCCCTGTGCAGGTGTTTAATGTGAAAGACCCAATGGATGGCAATCATTTACCAAACAATAAATTGATGCGCGAATTCATAAAACGGCATTTCCCCGGCGCAGAATATATTGTCCAAAAAGGGGAAGCAAAGTTGCAGATACTTACTCACTTACGTTATCAAAAAGGAAACGAGCTGGTGGTGCTGGGTGCTTATAGAAGAAGTGAAATGTCCCGGTGGTTCAAAACAAGCATGGCAGATGTTTTAATGAAGGAATTGAATACTCCTTTATTCATCGCACACAACAAATAGTGTGAATAAAGAGTGCATGATATCATTGCTCACAAATGCCGATAATATTTAAGCCTGTTAAAGGGGCATATTCCGGATACTACTTTTTTCGCTTCATTGATTTATAAAGTTCAAACCAGATCACTGATACCAGGGCCGTTAGAACCGAGCAAATGATTTGCATCGCGTTCAATGATACAATCCTGAAAAAGGAAGCAAATGTTGGAATATAAAGGATTATCCCCAATAATGCGAGTGTAGCAAAAAGGGTTAAGATCATCAGTCGGTTTTTATATTTCAACATAGTAAATACAGAAAAATAAAAAGACCGGTTGACCAGTGTCAGAAATATATTGGCGAAAATGAGTGTGGTGAATACCATGGAGCGCGTCAATGATTCACCGTAACCGTAATAAACGGCATACTGGTAAATGAACAGGGTGCCGGCTGTGATTGCCAGGCCCTGAAAGATGCTGATGGTGAGTTCTTTTAAATTGAAAAAAGTGCTGGTCATTTTTCGTGGCGGGTGCAGCATAGCATTTTTTTCCAGCGGTTCATTTTCATAAACAATAGAACAGGTTGGCCCCATGATCAGCTCCAGGAAGATCACATGAACGGGTGTGAATATTGCCGGGTAAGCCCAGCCAAGTATCAACGGAAGCGCCACCGTCAGAATAATAGGAATGTGAATGGAAATAATGTATTGAATGGCTTTTTTCAGGTTGCTGTAGATTTTACGGCCCATGGCAACGGCGCTCACCATCTTTCCAAAATCATCATCAGTAAGAATGATGGAGGCTGCATCGCGCGCAATTTCTGAACCTCTTTTGCCCATGGCAATGCCAATGTGTGCCGCCTTGATAGCGGGTCCGTCGTTGACGCCGTCGCCAGTCATCCCCACAATTTCATTTTGCCGTTTCAGGCTTTGGATGATGCGCAGTTTCACTTCAGGAAACATGCGTGTAAATACATAATTTTCTGAAACAGCCCGGTCAAAATTGTTTCCTTCAAGGGCTGACAGGGTTTCTCCATCCAAAGCTTTTTCCCACCCTCTGAAATGCGCCTGCCGTGCAATGGCGCTGGTGGTAACCACGTTGTCGCCGGTAATAATTTTGAGCTTGATGCCCGCATCATACAACTGGTTAAATACCTGCTCAATATTTTTTTGAGGAGGATCGTAAAAGCCGATCAGCCCAAGAAAGGTGTTTTTAAATTCCTGCTGTTTTTCAGGAAATTCATTTCCATGGAAATCGATGATACCCACTCCGAGCACACGCAACCCTTCCCTGGCAAAGGATTCCAGAAAAGTATTTACTTTATTGATTTGTTCACTGCTTAGGGAGGATGCTTTTAAAACTGCTTCGGGTGCGCCCTTGACGGCGATAATTCGTTCGCCCCGTTCGCTTTCAAAAATATGTGTCATCATTGGCGGCTTGCCATCCAACGGATATTCGTGAATCATTCTATAACCGCCTCTTTCGTCGTGCGCGGTATTTTGTTCATAGGCTTTGTGTATGGCTATCTCCATGGTATTGAAGGGCGCGCTCTCGCTGGCCCACATAGCGGCATATAACAACCTTTGCGAAGGCGAATTTTTCCACTCTCCGTTTTTATAAATCCTGTCCGTACCAAAATCGTAGATCTGGTATATTTCCATTCTGTTCTCCGTGATGGTGCCGGTCTTGTCGGTACATAGCACCGTGGCTGCACCCAACGCTTCCACAACGGAAGTTTTTTTCACAATAATACCTTCCTTCATCAGCCGCCACGCGCCAAGCGCCATGAAGGTGGCAAAGGCTACCGGAATTTCTTCGGGCAAAACGGACATGGCAATGGTCAATCCTTTTAACAGACTGTCCAGGATATCGCCCGACTTAAAAAAATTGATTGCCCAAATCACCAGGAAGATGATTCCTCCGGCCAGGCTCATCCATTTTACAAAAGTGTTTACCTGCTTTTGCAGGGGCGACCGCTCCTGCTTGATTTCTTCAACTGATTTGCCTAATTGTCCCAGCCGCGTATGATTGCCAACTGCAGTTACCTCAAATACACATTGCCCCGATTCTGCAAGCGTGCCATTGAATAGTTTATTGTTGTTTTTATCCTGAACGTCTTTAGTTACTGCAAACGATTCGCCGGTCAGGATGGATTCGTTAACCGAGAAATCGTTGAGCTGCTTAATGGTTCCATCTGCCGGCACCAGTTCGCCTTCCGCCACAACAACATAATCGCCCACTACGATTTCCTCTGCAGGCAGCGTTATCACTTCGTTTGCACGGATCACCATGGCATGCGACTGGGTATATTTTTTCAATGCTTCCATCGCATTGCGGCTGCGGCTGTCCTGGTAAACAGAAATGGCCGATACCAAAATAATCGCGCCAAGCATGAACCATGCATCCGAAAATTCGCCCAATACGAAATAGATAACAGCCGCAGCCACCAATAAAATGAACATCGGCTCTGTCACGGCACCTTTGAGCGCGTGCCAAAAGGGATTTACCTCCCTTGCTTCTAATTTGTTGATTCCAAATTTAGCCCGGGAATCTGTCACCTGCTCCTGTGTAAGGCCCGGGAAGGGGAAAGGATTTGCTGTATTCATATTGCGAAAATAACCTGATGATTAGAATAATGGATGATGCATAATATTAGGTCACTGTCAATTAGCCATATTAATAAGTTTGGCAGTCTGGTGGCGGCTCGCAATGAGCCATGGCAGAGCCGATGTGGGTGGCATGGCGTGGCAATCTCGTTTTTGTATTTGTTTGTCCAACCAGTTATCCTCTATTCTTCCTCCTTATTCTTCAAACTCATCAATAAAGTATAGGCCCCCTTTGTTACGACAGATTTTTGCAGCAAATCGTTTTTTGAAATGATTTCAGTAAATCCGTTTTCACGCTTTCCGGTTGCAACCTCAACCATTTCAAAAGCATTTTTTCCGGCATTTTCAAAAATGTATTCCTTCCCTTCAAACCGCACGATCGCTTCATCGGGCAGCACCTGATGCAGTTGTTTTTTCACTTCAATTTCTGCATTCAAATACATGCCAGGCAACAGACTTTTATTATAATTATCAAAGTGGCAATGCACTTCTGTAATGCCGTCGGGCGACACATCCTTACTTATGAGAATCACATCGCCGGTGTATTTTTTATCAGGATTGTTATTGGTGAATGAGATCACAGGCTGGCCTATGAATATTTTGTCCAGGTCTTTTTCAAACACTTTCAAATTCAGGTGAATGTCTGCCGGATTTACTAATTCAAAAAGCACATCGCCCGGAGTAACATATTTGCCGGTGTTCACATTTACTTTCGTGACATAACCGTCTATTGGTGAATACACGTTGATGCTTTTGGAAATATTATTCACGGATAAGTTGTGCGGGTTTATGCGAATCATCTGTAACTTTTCTTCCAATGATTTCATCAATATCTGCTGCATCTCATAGTTAGATTGAGCCTGTTGAAAAACCTTGTCGCTGCTCGCTTTGCCGGCATTCAACTCCTTCTGCCGGTTGTATTCATTCCCGGTTAATACCAGTTGCGCTTTGGCTGTAAGATAATCTTGCTGCAGTTGGATGTACTGGTTGTCTTCAACTACAGCAATCACTTCATTCTTGTTGACGTGCATACCAGGCAACAGCTTGGTTGATTTTAAGTAACCGCCCAGGGGCACACTGATTGAAACCATGTTCTGTGGCGGCACATCTATGCGTCCGTTCACTCTTAAGACGGAAGCAATTTCTTTCTGCTGAATATTTCCTGTTTCAATTTGCACATGCTTCATTTGTGCATCGGTGAGTGTGATGGCGTTGCCGGTGGCCGCCTGTTGGTTTTCCTCTACTATGGTTTTGTTTTTGCAGGAAGCAAAAAGCAGGATGAGCAAGATTGTTTTTATAAGAATTTTCATTTTGTTTTTTATTTTGAATTCAGGTAATTCATTTGATTGATCGCCTCGTTGAGGCTTTTTATAACATCTAGATACTGGCTTTGGATCGTTACTGCCTGGTTTATGAGTACGACCCACTCCAGGAAATTAATTTCGCCCCCGGCAAATTGTGTTGTGGCGGTTGAAGCAATTGTTTCCGCGCTTTTGAGGCCCGTCGTTTCGAACCAGTTGGCACTTTCAAGAGATTTTTCGTAGGCAAGAAGCGCTGCCTTTTTTTCTGCTATTAGCGTTTGTACGCCCAGTTCATAGTTATTCTGTGCAATGGCTTCCTGTACTTTAGCCGCCCTGATCACAGCTTTTTGTGAACCGTTGAAGATGGGGATCCCAAGGCCAATTTGTACGGCATGGAATCTTTTGGATGCCGGATAATATTTTTCGTCCGGTCCTACTCCGCGAATGCTCATGTTATTATATCCTAACGTCAAATCGGGCAATAATCTTGATTTTTCGAATTGCGTATTCGCCGAGGCTATTCTCTTTTGTTGTTCTAACCATTGTATTTGCGGATGTTGGTGGCCAATGTTTCTGTTGGTACCCGGCTCTCTTTTGAAATTTCCAGGCAGGGGAATGTAAACCGTGTTTGTTTGAAGCAGCACCTGTAACTGGTTCTGCGCTATTTTTATATCCTGCTCCAGTTGCTGCAATTGTATCGCAATTTGTCCCTGCTGGTTTTCTGCCGTTGCTTTTTCCAATACATTGCTTTCTCCTTTTTCAAATCGCAGGTTTGCTTTTTGAAGGAACTGTGTATACAGACTGTCGGTTTTTATCAGCAATAATTTCTTTTCCTGCAAATAGGAAAGCGTATTGAAAATATCGGAAACCGCTTTTTTTATTTCAGCTTCTTTCACAATCACTGCGAATTCGCTCGCCAAATACTCCTGCTGCAACAGTGCCTTCTGGCGGGTATAAATCGTTGGGAAATTGATGGTTTGGCTGATGCCGAATTTTGTATCGTTATAAGCGCTGTTGATTTGCCCCCATTCACCAAAAACGGATGTGGAGGGCAGGCTGATTGCCGACTTGATCAATCGTTGCCGGTAATCCATATTGAGCTTTTCATGTTTCAATGAAAGATTATTGGCGATAGCCGTGTCAATAGCAGCAGACAATGTAATTGGCGTTTGTGCATGACTGTTAGTGGAACAAAATACACCTCCAACCATTAGAAACAACACAAGCATAGCAGGCTCAACTTTTGTCTTTTTCGGGTGTATATTTTCAAATAAAATGTACAGCACTGGCAAAACAAAAAGCGTTAAAAAAGTAGCAATCATCAAACCGCCTATGACGACGGTTGCAAGCGGTCGTTGCACTTCTGCGCCGGCGCCCTGGCTTAATGCCATTGGTAAAAATCCTAATGATGCTACGAAGGCTGTCATCAGTACTGGTCGCAACCTTACTTTGGTGCCCATCAGCACAATTCTTTTTTTATTTTTCATACCTTCTTTTTGTAAGCGGTTAAATTCTGCAATCAGCACAATACCATTCAACACTGCAATACCAAACAAGGCGATGAAACCGACGCCGGCGCTTATGCTGAAAGGCATGCCACGCAAGGCCAGAAAGAAAATGCCGCCAATAGCAGATAGGGGAATAGCGGAATAGATCAGCAGCCCCTGCTTCACTGAATGGAATGCAAAATAGAGTAGAATGAATATCAAAAACAGGGCGATGGGAACTGCGATCATTAAACGATTTGTAGCGGCCCTGAGGTTTTCAAAAGCGCCTCCATAGGTGGTATAATAGCCAGGCGGGAAATGCATTTGTGTATTCACCTTGTCCTGCAATTCCTGCACAATGCTTTGAACATCGCGGCCACGTACGTTAAAGCCGACCACAATTCTTCGTTTGGCATCTTCACGTTGTACCTGGTTGGGCCCATCCTCGATAGATATTCTGGCAACCTGTGATAATGGAATCTGCAATCCACCGGGCGTTGGTATTAATAGATTTTCCACATCGGCTACATCTTTTCTCTTATCGCCTGCAAGCCGCACCACCAAATCAAAATGCCTTTCTCCTTCATAAACCTGTCCCGCAGCCTGCCCTGCAAAGGCTGTATTGACAACACGGTTAATGTCGGAAATATCCAAATGGTACCTGGCGATTTCATTTCTGTCGTAGTCAATAACGACCTGTGGCAAACCGGTCACTGGTTCAATGTACAGGTCCTGCGCACCTTCCACGCCATTTACAAATGTTCCTAACTTTGCCGCATATGCCGCCAGCGTATCCAGGTTTTCACCAAATATTTTTACGACCACATCCTGGCGTGCGCCGGTCATCAGTTCATTAAAACGCATTTGAACGGGATATTGAAAACCAGCGGTAATGCCGGGGATATCCTTCAATGCGGTTCCCATTTTTTCAGCCAGCCCATCAAATGTTTTCGCGGAGGTCCACTCTTTTTTATCTTTTAGTATCACCATCATATCGCTTGCATCCATGGGCATAGGATCCGTAGGCACTTCGCCGCTGCCGATCTTGGTTACCACCATTTCCACCTCAGGAAACTGCGTCTTTAAAATGCCGGCGGCCTTGGTGGTATATTCAATTGTCGTGTTCAGATTACTTCCGGTAAGCACCCTGGTGTCCACGGCAAAATCTCCTTCTTCTAAAGCCGGAATAAACTCTCCGCCCATCCTGGTGAAAGTAAATATCGCAACAGCAAATAGAGTGATGGCAGCAATGACCACCGTCTTTGGAAAGCACAGCACCTTTGCCAATGTAGTTTGATAAGCATGTGCGATGCGATCCATGACCCGGTCTGACAGGTTCTTCTCATGCTTGATATTCTTACTTAGAACCAGGCTGCTCATCATGGGGATGTATGTAAGCGATAGAATAAAAGCGCCTAGCAAAGCGAAGGCTACTGTTTGTGCCATGGGCTTAAACATTTTGCCTTCTATGCCCTGCAAAGTAAGGATAGGCAGGTAAACCACGAGAATAATAACTTGTCCGAAAACAGCGCTGTTCATCATTTTGCCCGCACTTTTTTGCACTTCTTCATCCATTTGCCGCTGCTGTAAACGGTTCACCAACTCAAATTTTTTGCTGTGCGACAATTGGTGCATCACCGCCTCTACGACAATTACGGCCCCGTCAACGATCAATCCGAAGTCGAGCGCGCCAAGGCTCATTAAATTGCCACTCACGCCAAAGATATTCATCATGATCACCGCAAAAAGCATGGAAAGCGGAATCACGGATGCTACCAGCAATCCGGCCCTTATATTCCCAAGGAACAGTACCAGCACAAACACCACAATCAATGCGCCCTCCAATAAATTTTTCTCTACCGTACTGATAGCGTGGCCCACCATTTTTGTCCGGTCAAGGAATGGCTCCACCACCACACCTTCGGGCAGGGTTTTTCTGATTTGGTCAATGCGTTCCTTCACGTTTTTGATCACTTCGTTACTGTTGGCGCCCTTCAGCATCATCACCACAGCGCCGGAAACTTCACCCTCGTCGTTATACGTCATGGCCCCATATCGCACGGCATTACCGATTTTTACGTCGGCTACATCCCTTACGAACAAAGGGATTTCGCCGTTCTCCCTTTTGATCGAGATATTATGGATGTCATCTATGCTGCCGACCAAACCTTCACTACGGATATACAAAACGGTTGGCCCTTTTTCAATATAAGCTCCGCCGGTATTCTGATTGTTTTTTTCCAGCGCATCAAAAACGTCGTTGATCGTGATGTTGTAAGATTGCAGCTTATTCGGATTCACTTCTATGGAATATTGCTTCAGCTTTCCGCCAAAGCTGCTCACTTCGGCCACACCTTTTACACCCAATAATTGCCGCCGTACGATCCAGTCCTGAATGGTACGCAATTCACCGGCATCATATATGTGTTCGTAGCCTTTTTGGGGACGAACAACATATTGATAAATTTCTCCCAGTCCGGTGGTTACCGGGGCCAATTCCGGCGTGCCGATTCCTTTGGGAATTTGCAATTGCACCTGTTGCAGCCTTTCTGCCACCTGCTGCCGTGCCCAATAGACATCGGTGTTATCATCAAACACAATGGTAACCAGCGATAATCCGAATCTGGAAAAGCTGCGGATCTGTTTTAAACCGGGAATATTATTATTGGCTTGTTCTACTGGGAAGGTGATCAGTCTTTCTATATCCGTAGCGCCAAAGGACGGCGCCACCGTAATTACCTGCACCTGGTTATCTGTGATGTCGGGCACAGCATCAATCGGCAGACAGGTAAATTGATAGCTGCCATAGCCGATCAAACCCAATATAAAAAGGCCGATGATCAGCTTGTTTTTTATGGAAAATTCTATGATTTTATTAAGCATGAATTTCTAATCATTTTTATTGATAAATAAATACATCTCCATCCTGCAACGAGTTGCCGAATGAACTATTGCACGAATATGTGATTAGCTAACTCTTGGAGGCTGCCAGATGTTGGGAATGAAAGTGGAATACAAAATTGATTGCCGGGGGGCAAAATCTTTCTTCCCGATAAATTGTACCGATGCCTTCACCACTATTTTTTGAGAAGGTAAAAAATGACTGAAAACAGTGGTAATGCAATTGTCTGGCGATTTAAAAGGTAATTGCATATCCCTGTGGTGATCGGCGTCTTCACCATGATCATTGGCATAATGCAGATATAAAAACTTCCAGATTGATATTTCTTTGTCTTGATCCCGATGCTCAAAAAAATGTTGCGCCAATACCGGCAGCTTAATGAACTGCGATAAATCTGTTGTTGAAAACAGATACATAACAAGAAATGATATGGCAAAAATTTTTTTCACCTGCGTCAAAAGTAAATACTATAATTCTTAAAGTTTATGAGGGCGATCATGTACACCTGATATTAACATCGCTGTGAGATTATATAAACCACCCCGGCAATTCCGGCCGCAGAATAAACCATATTAAAAAATGCATTCAACATTTACTTTGGTCTTTTTAGACTATCCGCAGGATATTTTTCTTCCATTTCTTTTTGCGCATTGGAAGCCCAGTTTATTAAAGTTGACTTTTGAGCCGCGTTCAATTTAGCATCCCGATGCGGAATGGTGTAGGAGAAAAGCGGCATTTCATCATCTTTAATTTGCTCCTGGATTTCTTTAAGTTTCTTATAACGCCTGTAGGCAGGATATGTAGCGAATTCTGAAAAGTTTAATTCTCTTTTCCCTTCTACAATATGGTCATGCAACCACCAGGCTACAGGCTGGATTTTGTCATACCAGGGATAATAAGTGGTATTGCTGTGGCAATCATAGCAGGAGGTTTTGAGCATGTGCTGTACATCATCCGGTACATTTTGAATGGCGGCAATTTGATGGGTAGCAATTTCTTTACCCTCATTTTTCTCGGGGCGGAAAAATTGGATAGCAATAAATCCGATGATTAAAATGAGTACAATAATTTTTAAAATCCTTTTCATATAAGCTATCAGTTTAGAAAGTTAAAGTTAATGCCCTGATTATAATTTTTCAATGATTTACGTTAGTTGAAAGTATGACGTTGGTCAAAGGAAAAACCATCTCTCAGGGGCGTGAGCAAAAATAGCGCGATTACCGTTTAAAATGCGGAAGATGATCAATATCATAGGGCCTGCTGACCGGCATCAAAGTTTCTCATCTCTTCAGCAATTACTTTCATGGATGATAAATAACATGTCATGAAAAAAATCGTAGTTGCAGTTGATTTTTCAACGTCCTCCCACAAGGCCGCCCGTTATGCAGTAGCGCTTGCGCATCGGTTTAATGCAAAGATTCTATTGCTTAATGTAGTGGAACCGCCCATGATAGCCGATGACTCTTTTCTCGGTTCTGTCATGATTACGCAGGCTGAAATTATAGAAGACCACGAAAACCTTCTCCGGCGTGAAACGGAGGTACTCGGGAAATTCCGTCCGGCAACAATGGATGCCTTTGTCAAAGAAGGTTTTACGACTGAAGTCATTCGCAATTTTGCAAATGAAGAAGCTGCCGACCTGATTGTGATGGGCATGAAAGGAAAAGGAGAGAGTACATCACTATTTGGAAGCACCACCACCAGGGTTGTCAGAGCCGTTTCCTGCCCAGTGTTACTAGTTCCTTCCGGTGCAGCCTACACTGAAATAAAAGAAATAGTACTGGCATCAGATTTTGATCCCGACATAGCCTTAAAAGATTACACCTTGCTGACAGATATTGCAAAAGAATATGGATCACTATTTAAGGTAGTAAATGTAAATGTTGAAGAACGCGATTTAAAACAATCTGAAGTTATTGGCAAAATGAGAGCGGGCATCGCCTTTTCGGAATTCCCTACCGAATTTCATACGGTATATGAAGACAGTGTTGAAGAGGGGCTTGAAGAATACCTTGAAGATAGCGATCATGATTTATTGGTGATGATCGCACGCGAACATTCATTTCTTAGCCGGTTGTTTGGCAAAGTGCATACAAAAAAGATGAGCTACAGCACTAAAAAGCCACTGCTCATCCTGCATCATAAATGAATATAGATTTCTCAACCTTTAAATAAAGTATTGCATGTTTTATCAGGAATTATATGAAGAACTTGGGAAGTTATTTTACAGTATGGCGGCTTCTGATGGTAAAGTGACAACAGCAGAGGAGATGGCGTTGAAGGATACGATCCGACAAAATTGGATGCCCCTGGAAGAGTCAACAGACGAATATGGTACCGATATGTCGGCCCTGATCGGTTTCTCTTTCGATTACCAGGATACGGCGATGAACGACACTGCCGGGATAGAGTCATTTTCTGAATTTTTCCAAACAAACAGGGAAAGGTTTACACCAGCAATTATTAATAATATCATCACTACAGCAAGGGCCATTGCTGAGGCTTTCCGCAAAACCAATAAGAAAGAGCTTGAAGTTTTGTGCCAGTTAGATCAATTGTTTATGCAACATGAGCTAAAGAAATGAATCAGATTATTTTAAACCAAAAAAATTAAATGATATTCAAAGCAAAACAGTCATCATAACCGGCGCGGCACCCGGCATCGGCGAAGCGGCTTCACTATTATGCTTCAAATCATGTAAATGTAGTAGTATCCGATATTGACGAAGTAAAAGGAAATGCCCTCGTGAATAAGATCAACAACCAATCGGGCAAAGCAATATTTAGAAAGGCTGATGTGAGCGATGCGAGGCAATGTGAAGAATTGGTGCAGGCCGCCGTGGAGGCGTTTGGCTCTGTAGATTATTGTTTTAATAATGCCGGCATCAGTGGCGAAAGCAATCCTGTGGCTGACTTGAGTATTGAAGGGTGGAACAAAACGATTAGGGTCAATCTCAATAGCGTATTTTACTGCATGAAATACCAGATCGCACAGATGTTAAAGCAGGGAAACGGAGCGATTGTAAATAATTCATCCATTCTTGGCGCCGTCGGATTTGCAAATGCTTCTTCTTATGTTGCAGCAAAACATGGTGTGATTGGGTTGACACAAAGTGCTGCAATTGAATATTCAAAAAACGGAATCCGTGTCAATGCGATTGGGCCGGGATTTATCAATACGCCGTTGCTCACAAAGGCAGGGATTGATGATAAGGTTAAGAAATCTATCGTGATGCTGCACCCCATAGGCCGGCTTGGTAAATCGGCGGAAGTAGCAGAGCTGGTTTTCTGGTTGACTTCCGATAAAGCATCGTTTGTTACAGGCGGCTATTATGCTGTGGACGGTGGATACCTGGCCAACTGATCTTGCCGACCGTGGTGGGAACCTGCGCCAGTTGGGAGATCCTTCAAAAGCACTTTTATTTAGAATTTCTAAAAAAATATACCTGGAGCATGTTCGGCCACCGAAGGCCACTTGTGACGAACATTTTCAAGCGAATTGCATCCGCGTGTGTTATAATGCCGGACACAGTCCGTAAATTTTTTGGGGCTCGAGTGGAACTTGTCTGCCGTTAGGTAATCGTAAAGAATACCTTCGTATTGCTAAGCTTTTACTTCTGAGCTTCTGCTAATGTAAATCCAATGGTGGTCCCAATTCCGGGCTTGCTGCGCGCGTGGATGGTTTCTCCGTGGGCTTCGATGATATGTTTACAAATAGAAAGGCCGAGGCCTGAGCCACCGGCGTTTCTGCTTCTTCCTGTGTCGGTGCGATAAAAGCGCTCAAAGATGCGGGGAAGCGATTGTTCTGTAATTCCGATGCCATCATCGCTGATCTCTATTAAAACTTTATTTTGTTCAGTTTTATAAACGCTCGCAACAATACTTCCCTGGTAACCTTTGTACTTTATTGAATTTTGGATAAGGTTGGTCAACACCCTGGCAATTTTTTCTTTATCAGCATATACCAAAACAGGCACTTCGGATCCTTTTTTAATAACGGCTCGCATTTTATTTTTTGATATCTCAATCGATAAAGAATCAAATACTTCTTTTATAAGATCCTGTATAACAAAAGGCCGATTAATAAGTGGTTTTTCACCACTCTCCAAATCTGTTATTTCATCAAGATCTTTAATCAGTTCAACAATACGGAGAATATTTTTATGTGTGTTTTGAAGGAATTTTTCTGAGAGATCGGGCTGATGCATGGCACCATCTAAAAGGGTCTCTACATATCCCATAACCGAAAAAACCGGGGTCTTGAATTCATGCGAAAGGTTTTGCAAAAATTCCCTACGATAATTTTCGTTGTTTTTTAAAACTTCAATTTCTGCTTTTTTTTGGGATGCCCATTTTTCCACATCATCATGCACGGCTTCAATGCTTTTTTTGGGAATAATATATTTATGGTACATTTTTTCTTTTTTATTCGCCTTGGTATTGGAGATAAATTTGTAAATTAATTTGATCTTACGGTAAATAAATGCATCAAGCACATAACTAATCAAAAGGTAGGCGAAAATAAAATTTACTGTAAATGCGATAATTCCGAGCGTGATATTTCCGCTAATCCACAAAAACCCTGCTCCAACAAAAACAGAAAGGATCACCGCTGTAAAACAGGATAATTTTTTCGGTGAAAGGTTTTCAAATTTAAACATAATCACCGCCCTGCTAATTAAGGTTAAATTTATATCCTATTCCTTTTACGGTAGTGATACAGTCTATGTCAAGCTTTTGCCTGATCTTACGGATATGCACATCAATAGTACGATCGCCGACAATTACTTCATTTCCCCAAACCCGGTTCAAAATCTCCTGCCTTTGAAAAACCTTTCCTGGCTTTGAAGCTAAAAGATATAAAAGTTCAAATTCCTTTTTTGCCAACGCTATTTCTTTACCATTCCGGAAGACGGCGAATTTTAGGGAATCAATAATCACGTCGCCCAGGATGAGTGTTTTTTCATCTTCTTTCCGGCTGCGCCTCATGAATGCATTTACCCGGCTGATTAATATTTTCGGACTTATTGGTTTTGTTATATAATCATCAGCGCCTGTCTCTAATCCTTTTATATGCGTACTTTCGTCGGATAAGGCAGTAAGAAAAAGGATATAGGTATTATCAAACGAAGGATCTAACCTAATGATTCTGCACACCTACAGTCCATTTTTACCTGGCATCATTATATCCAGAATGATCAGATCAGGCTTCACTTTTTTAGCTACCTCAAGCGCTTCATTACCAGTTCGGGCTACATGCACTTCATAACCATTCAATTCCAGGTTAAAGCGAACAATTTCCAGGATATCATTATCATCTTCTGCTACTAATACTTTTTTCGACTGCAGTTCCACTATTAACTGTTTCCACAAAACTAATTTTTAAAGTTAATAATAGAATGAAACCTTTATTATCTTATTGTTAAGCGCTAACTGATTACCGAAAATTTGTCCACCCTTTGTACCAATTATCATTCATGCCGGCAGCACCCCGATAGGTTACCGGGATAAAACCGTTTGATAAATGTGGGTGCGAGAAAGAGGCCCCGGATAATGCGGGCGATGCGTCGAGAGGACTAAAATCGGGGTTTATATAGTTGAACGGCGCTGTTAATCTTACATCGGCTGTAGTACTTGCGATTGTGTTTCCGTATGTCATCGTATTAAACCAATTCAGGATAGATGCGCTGGTAGCTCCTGTGGGCGCTGTGGTACTTGCTGCGTAGCTTACCGGTGTTGCGCATCCGCCAATAATTGTATTTTGAACAGATAACCCTTTCGAAAAATTATTATCGGTCGGGTAGCCTTTGCTTGCATCGATCAGCAGGCCGGTCGGCCATCCCATGAAAATAGAATTGAAAATAGAGAGAGAAGAATTTCTTCTGATTTGCGCAGCAGCAAGAAACAGGCTGTTTCCTATGTTATTGCTATTCTGCCTGGGTCCCACCACTGTCATGTTGCTGAATATGGCTGTCGTTTGTGGAAGAAGCTGGCTTCCATTGGCGTCATTATCGCTTTCAAAAGCTTCCGATTTTGAAATATCTGCCACTGCCGAATCGCGAAGCGCAATACCAAACTGAACTTTTCCGGAAAAGCCGTTGTCTATATCAAAATCATCATCCAGCGCCTTGTAAGAAATAAGATGTGAACAATTTACTGTGCCGCCAAACCATTCGAAAGAATCATCATTCGCGTAAGAAACTTGCACATAGTCAACAATAGTTCCACTGCCAACGCCACCAAAAGTGAGCCCATTGATTTCCTTATCCGGCAAAAAAGCGTAACCTGCATATTCAATCCTAACGTACCTTAATATGCCGCTGTTGTCCGCAGGATTTGAACTGGCGCCCATGCCATATAACCCAAGCCCGTCGCTGTTGTTTATGCCGCCTTCTATCTCGCCAATTCCCTGCTGTCCGTTAAAAGAGGCGTTTGTGGGTGCGTTGCCCAATAGCACCACACCTGCCCAATCTCCTCTTTGCGGATTAGATTCTTCTGAAGTAAAAACAATGGGTTTTTCAGGCGTTCCGTCTGCAATTATTTTGCAACTGCGGGTAATAACCAATCCTCCATTCTTACCTTTTTCACCCACGATCTTTGTGCCCGGTTCTATGGTAAGCACTGCGCCGTTTGTAACATATACCAGACCGCGAAGTTTATAAACATAATCTGCTTTCAGCGTCCGGTTTTCTGAAATGCGGCCTTCAAGAATGGTGTTTTCCGTGGTTCCATTTCCTTTTCCACCACCACTGTCGGAACCTCCGTCTACTTCTATTTTTCTGCATCCTGCAGAGATTATCGTGGCTAAAAATGCCAGGTGAATTAATTTTTTCATTTGTTGTTTTTTTTTGATTGTCGTTTTATTTTTATTTTAGGTTGTAAGAAAAAGTAAGGCTGATCGTGCTTCCATATTTTCGTTTTATAGCAAGCGCATCTTTTCCTTTATCATATTTCCTGTTGTTGTTCATGTCGAGATAAAAAAGATTGACCTTGTTCAAAATATCTGATACATTCACTTTTATTTCCCCGGTATTGTCCAGGATTTTTTTTGCAAACTGAAAATCGAGCAAAGGCCTGTGCCGTTCTGTTACCGGTGGAAAATCATTGCCGCCAACATAAAATATCCGGTCGCCAATCTGGTTAAAAAGTAAAGTAGTATTCAGTCCGTATTTTTCTACACCGTATTGTAATGAAGCGTTTAATACATAAGGGCTCTGGCCTTGCATCGGCCTGTCAAGTTTTGCATCATTTTTATTTACACGGTTGTAGATGTAAGAGATGTTGGCTTGAATAATAAAATTTTTGAGTGCCTCAGAAAAATCGAGTTTTTTTCGAAATTCAAACTCAGCGCCAAAGCTGTAAGCCTTATCAGCATTGATATAATTAAAGGTGCTCGCCCCGCCCGAACTCGGATTGTAAAAAAGTTCGATTGGATTTGCAAAATATTTATAGAAAACGCCCAGCGTAAATAATTCGCCGGAGCGTGGGTATATTTCATATCTCAAATCCGCATTGGTTACTTTGGTACGTTCAAGCGCACGGTTACCTGTAACGGTTGCACCCAAATCAAAATCATAAAAAGCAAAATCACTTAATTCCCTGAATTCTGGCCTGATAACGGTTTGAGAGCCTGACAGCCTTAGATTAATTTTCTTTTTTAACTGGTAAGTCAGATTTAATCCGGGCAAATAATCCAACATTTCTTTATGCAAATGGCGCTGGTCGCTTTGCTTCATGCTGCCCATTACCTGGTCGTAATTTTCTATCCTCAATCCATAAGTGGCCTTTAATTTATCAGAAAATTGATTTTCCAACTGAAGAAAACCCGCATTTAAAATGGTGTTGGCGATGTAGCGGTATTGTTTGCCGGAAATTTCATTAAAGCCAAATTTATTATCAGTGCTGTTACCGAAATTTTCAGGGCTGAAAACTTTATCTGCTGGAAGTAGGATCAATGCAGGATTATCTGAAGGAAGATATATAGCAAAAGGCCTTGAATCAAACAGACGGTCTTTTACCTGGAAGAAATATCCGCCTTTTATTTGTTGATTGTAGGCAAATAACCTAAATGACTTTGTAATATCACCGCCCGCGGTATAATTGTAATCATTTAAAAATCCATAGTATCTGCTACCCGACTTTTGCGAACTTTGCGACGCGCCGATCAGTAATTTGTAGGGCGCACTACCAGCATTGTCTTGCAGGTATTCAATCCTTCTCTGGTCGGGAATGTATTGGTCGAGGATATTAAAATTACCGTACCAGTGCAATTTGGTTTTTAAACCAACGAAATTGTGGTCTCCTGAAAGGGAGGTATTAAAAAACATATTGCTTTTTAATGCAAGCTCCGTGGCTCTTATGTTTGCGCCCGTGCCCGGAATAAAATCAAAATCTTTTCCGGTTCTTTCTGTTACATGTTTGGTAGCATTTACATTTAACAGGTTTTTGAATATTATCTTATTATTACTGCCCAATTGAAAAGTAACATTTGCAAGACTGCCCCATAAAATATCGCGACTATATTTTTTATCCTGGTAATCGTAAGAAATATCTGCCACATCGCTTTGAACGGTAAACAACCTGTTTACCACATAATCCGTACGTTTTACGGATTGATTGTAATTCAAAGCCAATACAGCTCCCAGTTTATTATTGTTGCCGAAATTTTTATTAATGCCGCCGCTCAACTGGAAACTCTTATTCATTTCTGGCAAAAAGCCAGGAGTGTTTTTATCGGCGCTCCAAACATTTTTGAATAATTTTCCTATCTCGCTTTTATTTTCGCGTTCCCATGAAGCAAATTTTGATTTCACCGGAAGCGAATTAGGGATTTCCCGAAAGCCATCGTCAATGCCCAGCCAGTCGAGCTTTCCGCCTTTGTACGTATAAAAATCCTTACCAATAGTTTGTGTATTAAATCCGGTACCCAGCGAGATGTTAAAGTAATTTTTGGCCGGGACATCTTTGGTATTTACCTGCACGATTCCTCCTGCCCACTCACCGGAATATTCTGGAACAAATGATTTATTAATAATGAGATTGTCAATCATTCCCGCAGGGAAAATATCAAAAGAAAAAGTTTTTCTGTCAGGCTCGGTGGTGCCCATTAATATGCCGTTCAGCATCGTTTGATTGTAGCGGTCATTCAGTCCTCTTACAATAATGTATTTCCCTTCCTGCACAGAAATGCCTGTCACTCTTTTTAATACCTCGCTGGTATTTTTATCAGGTGATCTTTTGATGGTTTCCCCCGAAATAACCTGAGCTACCGTGTTGGTATTTTTCTGATAGGAAATCAGCGCAGCAACAGTTTCCAGGCGCCGCGCGGTTTTAATAATGATTTCTTGTTCTGTTTTAACGGCAGTTTCCAAAACGATATCAATATTGATAACCTGGTTGGCAGCTACTACTATATTTTCAATTATTTTGCTCTTGTAACCTACTGACGAAATCATGAGAGATTGCGGGGTTTCTGCATTGACAGAAACTATAAAGTACCCGTCCTGGTCGGTAATGGCTGCTTTATTACTTTCCGCTATGGAAACCGAAACACCGGTTAGTGGCTGCCCGGTTTGAACATCGGTAACTTTCCCTTCAATCTTTGCAGTTTGTGAAAACCCGCTTATAGCGACCATTGCAAATAGTAATGAAGTAATAATGTATCTCATGCACTTTTTTTTTGTTGTGCAAAGAGAACATTGCTATGTTATCGCAAAATGAAGCAACGGTTAAGAAATCATTATCAATTATTCCTAAGACCTAAACACTGGCATCTCATCCGATTGGAAAAGGACCTTTATAAATGTTTCAATTACACCTAAGCCGGAATTGATGCTGAGGTTAAGAAATCAATCGAGATGCGACACCCCATTGGCCAACCGGCCAAATGGAAATCTGGCTAATTGATCTTTCTTTAAGAACCTTGCTTTAAAACGCAGGCCAATTCGCCCAGCGTTTTATTAGTATACAGGAGTAATTTTATGTTGCAGATAATACAGAATTTTTTAAAAAGCCATAAAAAATTCACAGGACAGGCCATGGAACAACCGGTTAATATCGAAAAACAATTAGGTGTAATCCTCAAATTCGTATTGAGGCATTTCAATTTCAATCTTATTTACTACGTCGGTAACACCAGGTGCGAACCATGCGGCGTTTTCTGCGTCTTCTTTTTCGGCAATTGAGCATACGGTGCCGGTGAGCGTTACCTTGCCTCCGTCCACTTTTACTTCAGTCTTACCTGAGTCTACTGTAGCACTCCTGTGAAAAGCAGCGTTGATTTTCCGTTGGATGCCCAACGGAGAAATTTTGGGTTTCACTTTGATCAGGTTAGTAATGAAACGCACGCCTGCCAGGTTTTCAATCGCTGTTTTGGCCATTGCGCGCTGGTATTCCCACTCTACCTCACCCTCTAACGTTACTCCTCCGTCTTCTACCTTGATTTTTATCTTTTCTTCCTTTACCGCGCCACATCTGCAAATTTTATAGCCAATACATCCGAAACCTACACTTTAGAAATAACCAATAATATCGGAAATAAAATTCCCACTATATAAAATACAGGACTGTAATTGACAGGATACGTTTTTACAGTCGGCAGTGCTGCCGTTTCAAAGGGAATATGATTGATACCGAACGACAATAAAAAACCAAACAGCAAACCAAGCATGCCACCGACAAACCCAATACTCAGCGAAATCGTAAGAAAAATCCGGTTTACATCGTTACCTGAAAATCCGGTTGCTTTTAGAATAGCAATAGAATCCATCTTTTCATAGATCATCATGTTCAGGATATTGTAAATGCCAAATCCTGCAACCAGCAACAAAGTAAAAGCAACTGAATAGGAAATGACTAACCTTACATTGCTGCCCGTTTCATATTGTGCATTGGCAGTTTGTATATCTTCTGCGTCAATATGGTAAGTTTCCCGGAATTCCCGTGCAATGGACGGCGCCTTATTGAGATCCTTTAATTTAATTTCTATATCCGTAATATAATTTGCGGGCCTGCCCAATATTTTTTGTGTCGTTGCAATATTTGTATAACTCTGGATCATATCAATATCGCGGATACCGGACTGAAAAAAGCCCACTACCTTTAATGGATACCTTTCGCCATCCACTGTCGTTATCTGCACTACATCGCCAATGTTTACCAGCATGGTTTCAGCAAGTGCTTTTCCTAAAATGAAACTGTTGGCGATATTGTTCATGTCGCCTGCTTTTCCGGAAACTATATAATCCGAGAAATGAAAAAGCCGACTTTCCTGCCCGGCATCAATTCCGTTGATTACCCCGTTAATATCAATCACTCCATTGTTGAAAAAAACCTGGGCCGTAATGCGCGGCGTTACACCAAGAACACGGTTATCTTTTTTTAGCGCCTGCATAATATAGCCATTATTATAAATTGCCAGTCGCGCATTGGAAGGCTTTAACGAACAGATGAAATTGTATGATCTTTTATACATTTCAGACTCATTTACAGGCTGCCTTTCGTTGGGCTTTATTTCGTTGTACAGGCGAACATGAGGCGTGCGGTTCAGGACAAGGCCATCAAGTAGTTTATCAAGGCCCGTCATAAAACTTTGCATAGCTATGAACATGGCAATACCAAAAGTGACCCCTACAGCCGCAACAACAGATTGTTTTAGCCGGGCTATCAACAATGAATTCGCAATATTTGATAAGAGTTTAAAATTCATTGTCATGGTTTGTAAATCATATCGCTTGCATTAATTCCTTTGAGAATCTCTAATTTTTGGTAGTCTTTTAGTCCTGTCATTACTTTATGTTTTTTATCTTTTCCAACTAATACCATTGAGTCATCAATTAAATAACTTCTCGGAATAGTGAGTGCCTTTTCTTTTACCTGAATGACAATGTTTGCTTCAGCCGTGAGGTTGGCAATTAACACAGGTGGCTGTTTTACAAATTCAGCTTCCGCAATGAAGGACCGCGTTCTTTCATTCAATAAGGGATATATTTTAGAAATCCTGGCCTCAAAAACGTGGTTGGGATAGCTGTCCATAGTTAACAAAACTGTTTGTCCCAATTTAACTTTGGCGATGTCGTATTCATCTATTTGCAGTTCTAGTAAAAAGACAGAAGCATCGCCAATAATGGCTAAAGGTGTTTGAGGATTTATTATTTCTCCCTGCTCTTTTGCCAAAGAATAAACTTTACCGTCCATATCACTTTTTATGACAAATTCACTTTCGCGGTACTGACTAATGGCAAGATTTTTCTTTGCCTGCCTCGCTTTAAATTCAAGGTCTTTCAGCAAATCGCTGTAACGGTCATTTGCCGAATTCAAGGCAACTCTCGAGTTGGTATAGGCGAGTTTGCGTTGTTCTAATTCAATTCGGGTTCCTATATTTTGATTCCATAGATTTTTTTGTCGTTGTTACATTAAAGAATCATCGGTCAATTTATCCCTTGGCAATGCAATACTGTTTCTGGCATCATTCAATTTTTCTTTGTTGGCGCTGACGTCTGCATAATTTGCTGCCAGCGCTGCATTCTCCCGGTTGAGGATTACACTTTTATCTAAAACCATAAAAAGTGGTGTTCCCTTCTTTACCAGGTCGTTTTCAGTCACCTAGCTGCGTTTAAGGATGCAACCGAAAAATCTACCGCTGTAATAATCGTCTTCATAAAAGATTTTTTCGTGAAACATTTTTTGAAAAATGATCTTTGGTCTATCGTTTATAAGTCCTCTTTTGTCAATTACACATCTTCTAAAACTTTCCTATTCCCATTTGCTATGAAATGAAACTTTATTTTTTTTCGGACGTTTTTGTTTCTTACGCTTCCAATATCACTTTAAGCGCTTTTTCTTTGGCGGCATCACCGAAAGTCTTATAAGCTTCTACGATTTCTTCCAGCTTAAAATGATGCGTAATTAATTTTTTGGCATGTAATTTTCCCGACTGCACATTTTTAAAAAGCATCAGTGTAGTAACGGTATCCACCAGTCGGGTGGTAATGGTGATATTCCTTGACCATAGAGTTTCGAGGTGCAGTTCAACACTCTTACCATGTACACCAATATTGGCGATACAACCGCCGGGAGCAATCACAAACTGGCACAACTCAAAAGTTGCCGGGATCCCGACCGCTTCAATCGCCGTATCCACGCCCTTCCCGGCGGTAAGCGCCATCACCTTCTCAATAGCATTTTCTTTACTGCTGTTGATGATATTGGTTGCACCAAATGTTTTGGCCACCTGAAGCCTGTTATCATCTACATCTATCATCATAATTTGAGCAGGAGTATAAAACTGGGCTGTAAGCAAGGCCGCCAGCCCGATCGGTCCAGCGCCCACAATAGCCACCGAATCGCCAGGTTGTATTTTACCGTTCAGCACACCACATTCAAACCCGGTAGGCAGGATATCGCTTAGCATAACCAAAGCTTCTTCATCGGCACCCTCTGGAATGAGGTACAGGCTGTTATCGGCATAAGGAATTCTTACATATTCGGCTTGCGTGCCGTCAATCGTATTACCGAGTATCCATCCTCCTTTCTGGCAGTGAGAATACATTCCCTTTTTGCAATATTCGCATTTGCCACAGGAAGTGATGCAGGATATCAGCACATGATCGCCTTTTTTAAAATTGGATACACCGCTACCGGTTTCTTCAATAATACCTACGCCTTCGTGGCCTAATGTTCTTCCCTCGGTCACCGTTGGCACATCGCCTTTCATAATATGCAGATCGGTGCCACAAATGGTAGTTTTAGTAATTCTAACGATCGCATCTGCAGGTTCCTTAATGGTAGGTTTGGGTTTTTCTTCCCATAATTGTTTGGCCGGGCCGTGATAAACGAGCGCTTTCATAATATTTCTATTTTAAATTGAGAATGTGAAGTTCAAACTGAGCCATAACTTAAAGGATGACAGTGGTCATCAACGGAAATGACTGTTGTTTTGATGAATCAACCTAATGAAATAAAGAAAGTGCTGTTTGGCTGAAATGAAAAGTTACCGGTCAGTTGATTTGAATTCAAATGCATAACCGAGGCGATACGAATCAGAATGTTTAATTCGGATTTTCTATTCTGTGAACAAAAGACAGGCAGATATGGAGATTAGATCCCTGGCCAATGGCGCTTTTGCCCAATGATATCAGGCGTATTCTTTAATGAGCGATTCCAGGTATGCCGATGGCACTACGCCTGATTGCCGCCACTTTACCTCTCCGTTCTTAAATAGTATTAAGGTAGGCACACCCTGAATTTTGTATGCACCGGCAGCATTGGGATTTTTGTCCACATCTATTTTAAGGATGGTTACTTTATTGCCGACTTTGGACTTCAGTTCTTCCAAAATGGGCTTCATCATTCTACATGGGCCGCACCATTCTGCATGGAAGTCCACGAGTGTGGGTGTGGCCGATTGAATGATCTCCGAAAGGGTATTTGCCATAGTTGATCTTTATTTAATTTCGTCATAAGAAATATTTTCCGGTTCTTCTTCCTGTTTCCTGACTCGCGGAGTGGCGCAACTGCGGCTACCGCAACAGCCAGTATTGGTAAGGGCTGTGACCAGAAAAAATCCGGCGATCAGGCCAACCAGCAAATCCTTCATCTGGACCGCTTGCACGATAAAGATGATACCGAACAGCAACCGCAACCATCGCATCAAATGCCAATCCGCGAATATTCGTTGTTTTAAGTTTTCCATAGAGAAGTTATTGATTTAAGAATGCCGCATACATCCATACCAGTTTTTCCTGCTGTGCAATGTAATCGCTCATCATGGTGGCGGTGCCCTCGTCATCCGCAGCGTGAGCCAATTTTAAAATGCCTCTTTGCTTCTCCAATAGGGTTTGTAAGGAAGTGAGCACTGTTTGAACGCCTGTATTACCATCACTTATATTTTTGGCATGTCTGATCTTTGATACCGTACGGTAATCATCACAACTGTGCAGCGGAATTTCGCCGAGCGTCAGGATCCTCTCGGCAATGCTGTCCACTTTTTCCTGCAGGTCGTGATACAATTCCTCGTATTTCTGATGCAGGGTGAAAAAATGCCCGCCACGGACGTTCCAGTGAAGCCCCCGCACATTCTGATAAAAAACCATGTAACAGGCGAGCAGGTCATTTAATTGAGCTACGGTAGTCTGGAGTTTTTTTCTTTCCAATCCGATAAAATTCGTTTCCATTTCCATTTAAATTTTGTTTTGTAACTGTTTCCATCCTCCACCATTGAATACTGCATTGTATCCGTTCGCTTCAAGGATCCTCCTGGCAGTACCACTACGCATGCCTGAGGCACAACAGCAGATGATGCATTTGTTCTTGTCTTTGAGTTTAGAGAGATTATTGACTAATTGATCAACAGGTATATTGATTGAATTTTTGATATGGCCCGAAGCAAATTCGCCACGGCTTCTTACATCCAGAATGATTGCTCCCTGTTTAATCAATTGACTGTAGTCGGTTTGTTTTCCAAGTCCGAACATATTCCTGAACATTTGTAACATTTACTCTTTGGTTTTTTTGTTTTCCTTTTTAAAAATATTGAACATCAATCCGCCCATGATCGCTCCATAGATGGTGCTGTTCACAGGTTGCGAAGTGATGGCACAGGTACCTGTGTTGCAGCCGATAAAATGGTAATAGAGATAACCACCAATAGCGCCGGCAATGATGCCAATGCCCGTCAGTTTGTGTTTGTTGATAAATTGCAATGCATGTTTCATGATGAAGGTTTTCAGATAGCGGTTGCCGCTTCCATAGGCTTATTGTTAAAGATCTGTTTGCCGTTATAATTGACTTCCCATGTTACCGGCAACGCTTTCTTCAGCATGCTGCTCACACCGCAGTACTTTTCCTGTGAGTCAGTGACAGCGTTCAGGGCTGCTTCTTTATTTTCTTCATCTCCTTTGAAGTCGTAGATCATATGAATGGCTATATATTCAATTGGAGCCTTCTTGCTGATTTCCCCTATTACTTTCATGTCAAAATCCTGTGGATTCTTATCTGCCTTCCTGAGTATGGCGGCAATATCCATTCCGGTGCATCCAGCTAAAGCAGTAAGCACAAAGGGTTTTGGAATAGGGCCCTGATCTTCGCCACCCACTTTTTCCGGCCCATCCATAACGATGGTGTGTCCGTTTACCAATGCATTAAACTGCATCTTTCCCATCCATTGTACATCAATTTCGTGTGCCATTTTTTTTTGTTTATGATTTTAATTTGTGTTTTGTAGATAACCCAAGTGCATGGTATATCGGGCAATAACCTATGAAGCTGGTTATTATGAAAATGCCAGCGATGATAAATAACACAAGCGCTGCAGTTCCGGAAAGCACGTGCGTAAAATACAGTGCCAGGATACCCAGGGCAGCAAGTATCCTCACCGCCTTGTCAATAAATCCCATGTTTTGTTTCATCATATTAATTTTAAAGATTTCATGAATACTATTCGCAGAAAATGAATATTTAATTTGAAAGATCGGGTGGGGGTATTCCCTACGAAAGGCTGTCAATCACTCTTTTCAGTTTTTCTCTTACTTCGGCGGCCACACCGGCAAGGGCATCGTTGTCAACTGCTGTCATGGATGCAAGCGGGTCTATTGCAGAAATTTCCACTTTCCCCGGTTCATGCTCCTGTACGATCACGTTGCAGGGAAGCATGGTGCCAATGTGAGGTTCAAATTGGAGTGCCTTATGTGCATAATGAGGATTGCAGGCGCCTAATATTTTATATTTTCTGAAATCGACATCCAGTTTCTTCTTCAATGTATTCTTTACATCTATTTCGGTCAATACACCAAACCCTTCCTGCTGAAGGCTGTCAGTGACTACCGAAACCGCTTCGTCAAAATCTCTATTTACGGTCTTTGAAAAATTGTATTTCATTGCGTGAGTTTTTTCTTTATTTAATTCTAATGCAAAGATTCAATGAATGTTTTGCACCTACCGGAACATTTGTTACATAAGCTATCTTATCAAAAATCGGAATATTGAAATCACTTTGGTTGAGGAAAAACATAGCTACACATGACAGTTGTCATCGGGAGTTTTGATAAATAAACGGAAGGTGTAAATTGTGGCCTGATGAATCAAGAATTACAATTATTTGCAGATAAGTATTTGCAAAAAGAGATATCGGAACACGCCAGAACACGCTCACTTCATGATGGTGAAGCGCTGATGCTCCCCGGCGATACCATTGTGTTTGTGCCCATTGTGATAAAGGGCGCCTTACGCATCGTACGCGAAGATGAAGAAGGGCGTGAAGTTTTTCTGTATCATTTATATCCCACCGAAACCTGTGCCATGGCTGTAAATTGTTGCGAAGGGAAAAAAGAAAGTATGGTAAAAGCGATTGCTGAGGAAGAGACAGAAGTATTACTCGTGCCTCACGATCTTTTAGAAAAACTTTCTACTATTCCGGAATGGCGCGACTTCATCAACAGCACTTACAGCAAGCGGTTTGCCGAACTCATGGATGTGATCGACCTGATTGCATTTAACAGCCTGGATAAGAAAATTCTGAATTACCTGGAAAAAAAACGCGATGCTACCGGAACAAATCATATTGACATCACCCATCAGCAAATTGCCACCGAATTGAATACCCACCGGGAAGCCGTAAGCCGGCTGCTGCGCACGATGGAAAAAAAAGGAATGGTAACACTGGGAAGAAATACCATTGAGTTGATGAAAACAACTTAAGCTAACCGGTATGAAGCTTCTAATTCAACCCAGTTAATGGCAACCACTTGTCAAAAGCACTTTTTTCCAACCTTTTAAAAAAACGTAATTGAGATAAAGGTATAAAGCAATTATGCCCCTCTAAAAAGTGTCATTCCCAATCAATCTCATGTCAGGATTTTTTTGAAGGATCTACTCCACTCCTGTTGCTTCTTACCGTATTAAAATCCTGGGCATTGCAGGTACCGGAAATCGTGCCGTCCTCGTGAATAACCAAATAACTTTGGTTTGAGCGGATAAATTTATAATCCTGTGCTTCCAATTTACCCGTTACCGTACCGTCGTCATTTACCGCGAAAGAAATGACACTACCTTGTTTTGAAGTACTGTTATTTTTTAGTTTGGGAGGGTTTTGCCTGTTGCTTCTTACCGTATTAAAATCCTGGGCATTGCAGGTACCGGAAATCGTGCCGTCCTCGTGAATTACCAAATAGCTTTTGTTTGACCTTGTGGAATTATAATCCTGCGCTTCCAGTTTTCCATTGAGCATTCCATCTTTACTGATGGAAAAAATCACCTGGCCAATCGTGTTTGTCAAACCAGATTGAACCAGTTCATGCCTGGTTTCTTTATTACTGCGGCTGCTGTTGAAGTCACCATGCTCTGATTTTCCGTTCAGATTTTCATGCGGATCGCCCCAATGTTCAACCCCTACATGCACTATTGCGCTTTCATTTATTATATAAGGCACTTCTGCGGTTATGGTATAATTACCTTTGGCAAGATTGCTTAAGGTGAACCGGCCATCCGAATCCGTTTTGATAGTTTTGAAATCGCCTCCCGGATTCTTTCCTCCTTTCACTATAATACCGTCGATCGGGTTTCCGGCTACGCGCTGTGAAACTTGATTCGCGTTTGCCGTGATATCCTTTTTGTCCTTCGGATCCCAGCCGCGTACGATTACTTTCTGCATCATGACTGTGCTGTCTGTTTCCTGGCTGTTCAGCGTTAATACCAATTCGGCATTGCCGGCGCTCAACATTCCTGTTAAGTCGTTTGCGCCGTCTTTATTTATAGATACTTCGTAATTTTTTGTTGCCGTTACATTACCGCTTACTGCAACCATATATACGCCTGCAGGTACATTGGCAAACCAAAAGTTGCCGCAGGAGTCAGAATTAGTTTGGGCGATTTCTCTTCCGTTACCATCAATCAGCAGTACCAATAAATGCGCAGTCTGGCCGCAAACCTCACCATTTCCGGTCGATATTTTATTCCCGTTAAACAAGGGATTGCTCACAGTATGTCCATCACCCTGGTAAAGCGGATTTTGAGTCACTGCACTTTTTTCATAAAGGGGATTGCTGCCTTCACCGCCGGAGCTGTAAATAGGATTTACCGTTTCATTACGTACAGGCGTGCCTGTTACAGAAGTAATCGTCAGTCCGCATCCCTTGCAGGGGTCCTCCCCGTTTTTTTCGTTATTCAACGAAAAAGTTGCATGAATGATTTGACCTTCATGTGACTTGTCTTTTATTTTTTCATCGTTGTTACCTGATGGCGCAATTGCCGTTTCATTGGTTATGATCTGTGGAAGTGGAGAAGATTGCCATGAGATATTTCCGGAAATAAATCCGGCAGACTGAAGTCCGGCACCTATTTTTTCGCCAAATGTTTTTCCCTGCGTTTGCCGGGCTGTTGTCGGCGTCATGCTTAGCCGGGAAGGCATGGAATTATTTTGGTTGATGGTCCGCATGGTATTCATGGCATCGCCTTGCGTATAGACCACTGCATCTTGGGGGCAGGAAAAGGTAAGTTGCTGAACAATGCCACCCGGCCGGCTGGTGGTAAGGGTAACCGGTCCGCAATTGCCTTCATGAGGAACCGAAGAAATTCTATTTTTGTACTTCACTCCACCTATATGTTTTCGCTGGTAAACATCCGGACCGAGAGAAACGGAAATGCCTACGCCGGCAGTCAGCACTTTCATATCTCGCTTAATTTGTGTTGCGACATCCATTCCGTTTTTCAAATCAAGCATACTCACCGGGATCTTTGCTTGCAGGTAACTTGTGGTCACGAAAAACCGTATTGACCGGCTTATAGGATAATTGATGTTAAGGCCGCCTGAAAAACCCGGAGCCATGTTCTTATTTCCATTTCCAAACCGGTACAATGACCGGTCACTTCCTTTCGCAGCAATGTCAACCGATCCGGCATTATTTAAAAACAATCCGCCCTGCACATCCACATTAAAATTTACCTTGTTACCAAACCGGAAAGATGGCCCGAGCAACAAAAAAGCATTGTTCGGGTCGCCCGTGCCGATGTTCATTTCATCAGGGGATAAACCACGCTCTTTCATGAATTGATTGACCGATGCATTGTTGATCTTCCCGGTGATAAACCCTGATGAAAGTCCCAATCCTACATGATCCCAAAAATGCCTTGCTGTAATTTTTCCTGATAGCCCCTTGGTTCTGAACAGTTCTCTTTTAGAACTGCCAAAAGGAAAGGCGCCGCCTGCGGCAAAATCCAACTCCCATGGATTGTAGCTTTCAGTGGGAGGTTCACGGTGAATTTTCATACTGCTCTGCGACAGCGCCGGAAAGTGCAAAATTGCCGTGGCGATCAATGCGAATGTGCTAAGAACGATCCTCTTCATGTAATGGTTTTAATTGTGGCGATCCATAAATGATTAAAAACGCAAATATGAAATTGATTATTACGTATTATGAAAAAAACATTAGTTGTAGAATAATGCGGATATTGTGTGTAGGGACAGGTCGCGACCTGTCCCTACACACAATAACAAAATGAAACATCGCAAACCAAACCGGTTGCAGGGATATGATTATTCACAGGACAATTTATATTTCATAACATCCTGTGTGCACAACATGATCTGTTGTTTCGGCGAGGTGGTGGGCGCAGCACAGGATCCGTCGTTGCAGGGACCAGTAATGATCCTGAATGAATATGGAAAAATCGCCGGCAGGCAATGGTATTGGTTAGCAGAACAATATCAATATGTAGTATTGCACGAATTCATTGTGATGCCCAACCACATTCATGGCATCATTGAAATTAACAGCGATGCCGTGCCCGGCGAAATAAAAATAAAATCCCTGTCACAATTGATGGGCGCGTATAAAACCACCGTATCAAAACAAATACATTTGGCGGGATACGAGCATTTCCGGTGGCAACGGTCATTTCACGATCGTATTATCCGCGACCAAAAATCCTACGAAACAATTTCAAATTATATACGTAACAATCCACGGATGTGGTTATCCCGGTAGGGACAGGTCGCGACCTGTCCCTACCGGGATATTGGTCGCGACCTGTCCCTACAATCACGGCGGTATCCCTGACCATAATTTTATTCTACATTCATCCATTCAATTCTAAAAAAAGTCAAATGAAATATTTCCATCTCCTTCTTTGCCTCGCATTATCCAATAGCGTATATGCACAATCTTCCGAAGACTCTGTAAAGGCCGCAGTCAACCAATTATTCACTGCCATGAAAAATGCAGATGCAGCGCTGCTGGTTTCCACTTTTGCAGACAGTGCCATCCTGCAGACGATTTCAGATAAGGGCGGAACTGTTCGCGTAAGAACGGAATCTGTTGCCGCCTTCGCAGCTGCGGTTGCCAAATCAGCGAAAGGTGATCTGGATGAAAGAATTCAGTTCGATGTGATCCGGATTGACGGCGCCCTCGCCATTGTATGGACACCCTACCAATTTTATTACAAAGGCAATTTCAGCCATTGCGGGGTGAATTCCTTTCAATTGGTGCGCATCGATGGAGTATGGAAAATCCAGTACTTGATTGATACGAGGAGGAAGTCTGGGTGTGAGTAGACGTTTTTGAGTTGTGCGCCACAGGTGCAATTTGCCTGCCTGTGGTGGAACCCGGGCCAGTTAAAGAAATTCTACTTCAAACGCACTTTTATTTAGATTTTCTAAAAAAATGGAACAGGTGTTCTTCACAAAGCAAAGATCACTTGCTGAAGATCGGGGAAGGCTGAAATTTTTCCGCCCGTGAGGAACCCTCGCCTGTTTAATTATTTAACAAACTGCAACACCGAATTATTTCCGGTATGCAATTCTGTTATTTGAACCTGGTATAATCCGGCCGCTAAATTTGTAAGCTGTAATGGTAATTGACTATTTACAAGTTCACTCACACGAATATTTCTTTTTTCAATAACAGTTCCTGCCACTGTTGAAACTACAACCCTGATATCGCCGGAAACATTTGCAGGTATTTTCAAGTACAGCACTTGTCCGGTGAGCGGATTGGGATACAGGGAATATGATTTTTTATTTGCGGGAGATTTAATTTTTAAAATCGGGGAATAGGTAAAGTTTCCGTCGCGATCGATCATTTTTAAACGGTAGAAATTAATTTCACTCATTACAGGAGAATGATCGGTATAAAAATAAGTGCTGCCATTAGCCAGATTTTTTGCGTTCACTATTGCAATCGTTGAAAATATATTGTTATCGCCTCGTTGTATATTGAAGGAAGCAACATTCTTTTCATTTGCGGTCGTCCAGGCCAGTTCTGTTCCGTCAGCCACTTTCTTTCCATTGAAAGAAACAAGTGTAACCGGAAGCGGACTATTTGTAAAATTTACAGCATTGATATTATCAACGCCGATAGCTCCTATGTCAGAGCCGGATACAGTGATTATAAATGCGTCAATTTCCTTAAAATTGCTGTTACCCGATACGTTATAAGTGGTAAGTAAAGTTCCGCCGGAAGCCGCACCGAGTACCATAGAAAGGGTTGCGCCGGGCACAGGATTCCCCTTCTTATATCCGGTGAGCGTTACCATTCTTGCAGTGAGGTCTCCATTGTCCATCGAAATATCTACTGAATTAAGATCAAAATATTTAAGCCCGTTGGAAGACACTTTTAGCGCAGTAAGAAGGCTGAGGCCGTTATTGCTATATCCATATACCATAGGTGTTTGCCCGGTAAAAGGTTCGATACCAATACCGCAATCCACCAGATTGTTATTAGAATAGACTGTAAAATCATAACCCTGAACATCTGAGGCCGTGAGACCTGCGCTACCGGCACTTTTCACTCCTGTCAGATCGTTCCATCCATTATAAGAATTAAAATTGGTGTTACCGTTTACAGGAGTTCCGGCAAAGATGGCCGAAATGGTTAGTGAAAATAATATGGTGAACAGCAGCTTTTTCTCAGGAAAAAAGAATTTAGAACTGTTGGATTTTGAATAAGCAGACAGGCAAGTAAAAACTTGTACAAATTTTCTCATAGATTGAATTTTTAGTTTGCAAAAATGCATAAAAATTTTTTCCCAAAAAATATTTTTATGCGGGGCTTTGTACGATAATCTGGGTAGCCGTTTTTCAAGAGATTTTTTTTTGGAAATTAGGGATTGAAATTTTGTTTTAAAACGTGGGCTTTCTTTACAAAATATTATTTAACGATGCAATCAACTTTATGTGCAACACGACCTTAATTCATAAAGGTTGTTTATTTATGGCCAGTTACTTTCGTCGTAACAGAAGTTAGTTGAATGTTGATGCCCTTTCTCAGGGTGTTGTGAATTTCCGCAACGCTATCTGTATAAGCGATCAATTCCTGCAAATCTTTTTCTGAACAATGCTGCGCCCGTATGGTGGTATCATAATGAATATAGGTTGCCGGTTCGCCTGCCGCGCCGAATTCGCCCGACACGTTTACCTCTAAGGCATCGACCTGTATGTTTCGTTTGGCTGCTTCGCGGTAGATATCATTGCAAAAGCATGTGGCAAGTGAAAGGAATAAAAGCTCTCCGCCATTTACGGCTGAGCCTTTTCCGCCGGCTCCGGACGGAATATGGATTTGTTGAACATTACCTTCGGTAGATACGGTAATGTCGTTACTGTTGTTGTCGTTCCTGATCTTAGCTGAAATTTGCATAGGTAAATATAAGCGACCTAATGACGTGATTGATATGATTGCCGGTTGTTTTTATGTTTTCCCCGCAGATAGCGCAGATTGATTCGCAGACTTGCACAGATGAGGAAATGACCATCTGCGGGATCTGCGTGCATTCCATCCCCGGGATATTGGGGACATGTTTATTTTTTTTCGAAAGCGTTTTATGAAGTTCTTCTGGGTGCCATTGACTTTAGCTGTCGAACTAACGCTAGTGTTATTTGCGATTTGTTGGTTCCTTTTGGTAACGCCAGATTCGTATCGAATTGACTGAAATATAGGTTCTTTCATTGAAACAGAAAAAATAGACCTAATAAGAACAAATGAACAAACCGATATCGCAGGAAATGAAAAATTAGAAAATAATAGATGGCGAAGAAGAGATTAAGAAGAATCACAATTTGTGAAAAACTTGGTGGCGCTATCTCAGTTTCAATTCTAAGGAAAAAAAATGAAAACCTAAAAGGCACTACTGCTTTTGGTTTTTTGTGGTTTAGATCTTTTTTCATAAATCTTATTTATTGCAAAGTATAACTGGGAACACCTATTGAAAAGGACACTTTTCGAGCAGTAATCGCTAAGTTGGCTTGAAATACAAACCAAAAGCTGGCAAAACAATTTGATAATCAAATATTATTTATGAAGGGACAAATAGCGCAAACCTTTTCTCTTTCAAGATTAATAATAGTCGCTGGTTCAAAAGAAAGGTCCAAGAGTAGTGGAGAACTTTAAAAGTGATTGCACAAATGCAAACCATAACAATGTGACGATTCTTATCTAATAGTTATAGAATAGGCAAGCCATGCCCTCTAATCCCAAAAAAGTTATATATAGCTAAAGGAATTCTACTTCTTCAGAAGTCGTTCGAGTAAGGCTACTTTTTCACGTTTACTTTCTATCAATTTTTCATTAAGTCTTTTGATCTCATCCAATGCTTCTAACCATTTGTCTATTGGTTGAAAGTACAATAAGGATTTATTGCATTAAGAGTTGAATTACTTGACTGGTGAAAGAGTCTGAAAATGATATAAAAAATTCGCCTCATTCTCCAATAGGGTTAAAGAGCGATAAATTTATCAAATGCGATCCAAAAGAAATAAATGAAAAAATCAAGGACTATTTTTCGCATGACTTTGAATGGCATATTAACGTTCTAGAATATGATGACAAAAATTTTGGACAGATTTGGGTTCCGGAGTCCGATAGCAAACCTATTTTATGTAAGAAGAACAATGAAAAATGCAAACTTAGGGAAGGTGCAATTTATTTTAGGTATAGGTGAGAAACGAAAGAAATTGCCTATCCCGAATTATTTAGGTTGATAGAGAACGAAAAAGAAAAGGAAAAGAAAATGTGGATGCAACATATTGAAAAAATATCGAAAGTAGGACCAAGAAATATTCAAATACTTAATTCATATTCAGGGGAAATGGAGGTGGGAGATATTTTGTAAAAAATTTAAATAATAGTGATGAATACTTTTTGTTGCCTAAAAGTAAAAATCATTCTCTCCTCCGTATGTAATAGAAAAAACTTTTCTTTACTTTCATAGCAATTCATTACCATGATCAAAAAACTATTTGCCGCTGCTGCGGTGGGAATTTGCATACTCGCTATCTATTCCTGTTCATCATCAAAAAAGACTACGGTGGTAAAGCAGGAGACTTCCTCCTTCAGTGCGCCCCGCGAATTCAGGGCAGCATGGGTAGCCACAGTTGCCAATATCAACTGGCCCAGCAAGCCGGGGCTTTCAACCGCCAGGCAACAACAGGAAGCGATCGATCTGTTGGATTTTTTACAGGCACACAATTTCAATGCGGTGATCTTGCAGGTGCGGCCACAGGCTGATGCACTTTATGAAAGCAAACTGGAACCCTGGTCTTACTTCCTCACAGGAACGCAGGGCAAAGCGCCTTCGCCCTATTACGATCCGCTCGCATTTTGGACGGAGGAAGCGCACAAGCGCGGACTGGAATTGCATGTATGGCTCAATCCTTACCGTGCCCATCATATTTCAGGAGGCCCGGTTACAGAAAGCTCACTGGTGAAAAAGAAGCCGGAATTGATGGTGCATCTTAAAGAGGGTTACTGGTGGTTCGACCCTTCGCTCCGGGGAACACAGGATCACGGCGTGGCAGTGGTGATGGATATTGTAAAGCGGTATGATATAGACGGCGTTCATTTTGACGATTATTTTTATCCTTATCCTTCTTACAATGGTGGCGAAGATTTTCCGGATACTGCCAGCAGAAAAGCTTATCTCGCTGCAGGCGGTAAGTTATCTTTGGGCGATTGGCGCAGGGAAAGTGTCAATAAATTCATTCACCGGCTATATGATGAAATAAAAAAAGAAAAGAAAAATGTCAAATTCGGATTAAGCCCTTTTGGAATGTGGCGGCCCGGCCATCCTGAATCCATTGAAGGATTTGACCAGTATGAAACATTATATGCGGATGCCAAACTGTGGCTCAACAAAGGATGGATCGATTATTTTTCACCGCAATTATATTGGCCTATCGGCAGAATAAAACAAAGCTTTCCGGTATTGTTAGGATGGTGGTCTGGCGAAAATACGATGCACCGGCACCTGTGGCCGGGCATCAGCGTGGGGCGCGACACCGCTTTAAAGACAACTACCGAAACACTCAACCAGATCATGGTGACACGAGGTATGTTGCCAAAAAGCAGTGGCGTGATCCATTGGAGCATTTCTTCTGTGGTGCGCAATCCCAATATGGCAAAAATGCTCATCAATGGGCCCTACGCAAAACAGGCGCTGGTACCTTCTTCTCCCTGGCTTGGTAACCATACGCCGTCAGCGCCTGCGGTTTCAGTCGAACAGTCCGGAGATTCTGTAACGGTAAGCTGGGATCATAAAAATGCAGGAGAAGTTTTTAAATGGGTTGTGTATTATCAATACGGATCAGCACATGATTATAAGATCATGAACCGCGATGACAGGATGTTGAAGCTGGCGCCGCACAATGGAAAAAGTAAGTTAACCGCCGTGTCGGTTACTGCCGTAAGCCGCTCTTCCAATGAGAGTGCGAAGACAGAAATTCATCCAAATGTGCTGGCCATTATTCCACGTTCGGGTTGGAATGCTGCTGATGCGCGCGACTACAAACCGCAGGTGCCCGTACAGATTACTGTTCACCACGAAGGCGGAAAAGTTTTATCTGAAACAGACGATGCGGTGCGACGGATTAAAAATATTCAAACCTGGGGAATGGGCCCGGACAGGAACTGGACAGATATTCCCTATCATTTTTTGATAGCGCCGGATGGCACCGTTTATGAAGGCAGAAATCCGCTGGTAGCGGGAGAAACCGCCACAGAATACGATCCGTCAGGACATTTGCTCATCAGTTTTTTGGGAAATTATGAAAAGCAGGAATTGAATGACAAGTTGCTTGATGTACTGACCCGATTAATTGCGAAGCTGTGCATTCAATATAATATTTCACCGGAAACCATTGCATCGCACCGCGACCACAGCAAGATGACCACCTGCCCTGGAAAAAATATCTACCCCTATTTTGAAAACGGGTACGTTAAAAAACGCGTAAAAGAATTGCTGGCAGAAAATCAGAAATGAATGGCCCCTCTCCGCGGTTCGTGTCTGCACGAACCGAAAATGATGATAAAGTTTTACTTCTTCACGCACCAATAATGATAAATTCTTTTTTATTAATCCGGAAGAGAATCTTTGCTCAGCAGAAGAAAAATGGTTCGTGGGGACACGAATCAGGGAAAGGAGCCTAATCGATTGTAATTCCATATCCTATCCTTCATTTATCTCCTTCATTACTTCTGCAAATAAGCGCATAGATTTTACCCGGTCGTTTATATCATACATAGCAGATACTGCTATGAGTTCATTCACACGTGTATCTTCAATAAATGCATGCACCTGCTTTTTTACGGTTTCCTTACTTCCTACAAAGGAATACTTCAGCATTTGTAGTAGAGCAGGGTGCTGCCACAATTCTCTCAGTTCTTGGGACATTTCTGTTGGCGGTTGTAATGGTTCCCTTGAACCGGTTAATACACCCACAAACATTTTGATCAGGCTGGTAAACAGCTTTTCGGCTTCTTCATCGGTATCAGCAATATATACGTTTACTCCAGCAAGGGTATAGGGTTTTTGCAGGACTGAAGGTTGAAATTCCTCGTTATAGATCTTCAAAGCCTCAGTCAGGTGTGCTGTAGCAAAATGGCTGGCAAAAGCATAGGGTAATCCTTTTTGAGCCGACAGATGTGCACTATCAGTACTGGATCCTAAAATGTACAAAGGCACCTCTGTACCTTCAGCAATGGCGGCTCTTACTTTTGATTTTTTATTTTCGGAAGAAAAGTATTGTTGGATTTTGGCCACTTCGTGAGGAAATGCATGGGCTGCCTGCATAAAATCTGAACGTATGGCCTGTGCGGTTTGTGGATCTGTGCCAGGCGCTCTGCCGAGACCCAAATCAATTCGGCCAGGATATAACCGCGCCAATGTGCCAAACTGTTCTGCCACAATTAATGGAGAGTGATTAGGAAGCATGATACCACCTGAACCCACACGGATAGTGGTGGTGTTTTCTGCAATGTACCCTATCAATACGGCGGTAGCGCTGCTGCCAATATTTTCAGCATTATGATGTTCGGCAAACCAAATCCGTTTGTAATCAGATGCTTCCGCTTCCTCGGCTAGTGTCAGAGAATTGTTCAGTGTTTGTTGATAAGTGTTCCCTTGTGAAATAATGGCCAGCTCTAAAATAGAGAATGCGGTTTTTTGTTTATCCATATTATGTAATTATATCAAAAACTTTTCTTCACGGTATTGCAAATTTACTCATACTGGCCTCCGCCGAGGTTCGTATCTCTATGAACCGGAATAGTGGAGGTTCTTATTTTCTATGTTTAAAAAGAATTTTTCATTTCTCAATTCACCACCTCTTTCCATAATTGATTGACAACTTCACGGATAACAGTATTGAAACCATCGGTATAGCCGGGATGCGCGCCACTGGTGATGACAACCACTCCCGATTTCTTTTTTGGTTCAAAAAACATGGCGCTGTAAAGTCCGTATGCTGAGCCGGTATGGCCGATGAGTGTTTCTCCGGGAATTAATTTAGTGGTGGTCATTAATGCAAGACCGTAATGTTCTTTTTCTGATAAGGGTTTGCGCATCGTTTTTTCACTTCTGCGGGAAATGATCCTTACGCCATCAAATTTTCCACCATTCATGTGCATCGTCATATATTTTGCGAGTCCTGTAGCAGAAATTTTCATGCCGCCGGTGGGAGAAAAGATCGGTGTACTTTGTCCCATTACATAATTATCAATTTCTTTTTTGCGCGGTGCATAAGCAGCAGGTGATGGAATATATTTTGATAAATCGGAATTGTATTCATAAAGCGTCGCAAATAAATTTGAATCCAGGTCATTCACATTGTATCCGGCATTCAAATGCAGCGGCTGCAACACATGATTATAAACATAATGATCGAATCTTTCTCCTGAAATTTTTTCCAGAATCGTTCCAGCCATATTAAAATTAAGGTTGCAATACTGATATCCTTTTCCCGGCTCATAATCGTTATAACATTTTTCCCAATCCGGATTTTTAGCGGGATCGATCGCATCAAGTGTGAAATACCCCTGGCTATCGTTGATGCTGGATGTGTGCGACAACAGCATTCTTAAAGTGATGACTTTGTCCGGAAACTTCGGATTGCGAATTGTGAAACCTATTAACTTGCTTACATCATCATTCAGGCTGATCTTTTTTTGTTCTACCAATTGCATCAGGGAAGTAACCGTGAACGATTTGGAAATGGATGCAATGCGAAACAGATCTTCATTAGACAATGGAATATTGTTCTCTAAATTTTTTGCACCGAAAGAGTGTGCGTAAACGATCTTTCCATCTTTAACCACCGCAACTGCAATGGCGGCAACAGGCCGGTCTTTCATAATCTGTTCAATGGAGGAAGTGGCTTGTTCGTATTGCGCTGATGAAGAAAAAGCAACAGTCAGAAATGCAACTAAAAGAAAAGGAAATTTCAATTTCATTTTTTTTAGGAAGAAAGGTAAGGAAGATTTTTAAACTCAAATTTGATTTAATATATGCACAGGGCAAATAGTTTTTCGTCCGTCAAAGGCACTTTTTTTAATGTTTTCTAAAAAGAATATCTCTATTTCTGACACAAGTATTCTTCGGAGAGCGAAGGTCACTTGTGACAAATAGCATCAAGCGGATTGCATCCGCGAATATTGGAACGCCAAACACAGTCCGTGGAATTTTTTAGGCATTAGTGGAACTTGTCCGCCCGTGGCGGAAACTTGCGCCGGTTAGAAGGTCTGTTTCTTTTCTTGCACAAACCGAATCACTGCGCTGCTCTGCTCTGTGCTTTCCAGCCTTGCTTCATAACGTTTGCCATCCACATAAGCGATCATCAAAGAAGTGTTTGGCGGAATGGAGCCCAGGTTTTCAGCCACCATTACGAGGTCATTGGTTTCCTTCAGAGCGGTTATAGATAATTTGATGGTGTAGGGCTCTTCTTTGAGCAGGATATGTTCGGCTAATAGCTGGTTGTTTAAAAATATAGCAATAGAATCTCCGTCGATGATGGCATTGTCGTAGAAGTTAACTTCAATTGAATCGCCGCTGATAGGAATTTCAAGTACTACCTGCTTGCTGCGGCTGTGAAATTTTTGTTCGTTGGTGAGGGGAGCGGCGGCGATGACAGGAACTGAAGTGGGTGGTTGAAGTTTTGATAATTCAGGTGGCGGGTTTGAGGTTTGAGGCTTGGTTATTGGAGGTTGATTCTGTTTTCGTGTAGGCGTTGATGTTGGTTCGATTGGTTTCTTTTCAATTTGGTCAGAAGATGATTTGGGAATCGTTCTATCAAAAGTTTCAATAGGCTTACGTACCGGTTTTGTAAAAGCAATTTGCCCGACACTGTCAATTAGTTCTGGATCGTTGCCCCCCGTAGTATAATTATTAATTACATAATCCCATTCATCAGGAAATGAGGGTTCTTCATATTTCTGCAAGTCCACAGGTTTCAGCGGTTCATTTTCGCCATCTTTAAGAGTTGCTTTTCCATTGAGAAACATTTTGGTGCCACCCGGACAATTAAAGTCTGCAACTGAACGGTAACCTGTTTCATTTTTTGAAAATAATCTGTTGCCTCCCTTTTCTTCAATTAATTTTTCATCCCACCAGATGACGCTGTTATCCAGTTGGTCAAAATAACCCCTGATGCTATATCGCTTATAATTATTGGGAGAATGATAATAATAGCTGGTGCCTGTAAGGCTGTCGCCTTTCTTGATGATCTTGAGTTCTACATTTTTCCGGTCGATCTTTCCTTTCCATACGCCGGTGACGGGTTGAGCTTTCAGGCAAAAGAAGGAAAGTGAACAGACCGTAATGATGAGTAAGTGCAGATAGGTTTTCAAAGGGTGATGTCTGGTTTTTTAATCAGGAAGGATAAAAATAATATTTAAAACGTGGTAAGAAGGTTAATGTTTTGCTGCCTTTTACAGTTGGATATCCTTCAAAAGCACTTTTATAAAGATTTTCGAAAAAAAAATTTCTCTGGTGCAAGTGTTCTTCGCGTAGCGAAGGATGCTTGTGGCAATTATTTTCAACCGGATGGCATTCGCGTATAATGTAAAACCGGACACAGTTTGTAGAATTTGTAAGGCACGAGTGGAACCTGTCCGCCCGCGGCCGAAACGCGCGCCGCTTAGGATTTTAATTTTATAAATCTAGTTTAGGCAAAAAATTTGTAAACATAAACGTATTGCCAATGAAAGTGCAAATTTAATTTATGCCGGATACTATTTCCCGAAGAAAGATTTTGATCCGATCTGATAAAATTATTCTAATCGGAGGAGCGGTGGCTGTGATCTTTGCTGCTCTTACTTATTATCAGAACGTCAATACCATCCTTGCTTTTGCTGCCTCGGCGCTTGCGGTTACACTACTCGCATCTCTTGTCGGGCGAAGTGTGGAGCAGTTGGGCGATCGGCTTGGTCCCGGCGCTACGGGTGTATTGCAGTCGGCACTCGGCAATCTGCCGGAATTGTTTATCGCTATTTTCGCTTTGAAAGCAGGGCTTATTGAAGTGGTGAAAGCGGCATTGGTCGGTTCGATTTTGTCGAATCTTTTGTTGGTACTCGGACTTTCATTTTTGGTTGGCGGACTTAAACATGGCACGCAAAAACTCGATCCGCACAGGGCGCGTACGCTTGTGAGCCTGATGTTGCTGTCGGTGATGGCAATGGCAATTCCGTCGCTCGCCTATTGGATACACACACCCGCAGAATCGCATGAGCAGGCATTTTCAACCATTGTGGCGATTGTGTTACTCGTATTATTTTTGTTGTATTTACCGGCGTCGCTTAAAAAAGGAAAAGAAGGGACAGCCCCTAAAAGAAAGTTTGAAATGCATGCCCCTCGCTGGCCGCTTTGGTTGAGCATCAGTATACTGGCAGCAGCAAGTGTTATGGCTGCTTTTGTTTCCGATTGGTTTGTAACAGCATTGGAACCATCCATGAAAGCATTGAATATTTCTGACGCTTTTGCAGGATTGGTAATTGTGGCTATCGCGGGAAATGCAATCGAAAATGTAGTAGGGATCCAACTTGCGGCAAAGGACCAATCGGAATATGCATTTTCGGTGATCGTGAATAGCCCGTTGCAGATAGCGCTTGTTCTCGCTCCGTTGCTTGTGATCATCAGTGAAGTATTTGGGCTGGCTGCATTCACATTGGTATTTAGTCCGATGCTCGTTACAGGCTTGTTTCTTGCGATTATCCTGGCTGCTTTTATTTCTTTCGATGGTGAATCCAATTGGTTGGAGGGCGCCGCGCTGATCGCGATCTACATTATTATCGCTTCGGTGTTTTGGTGGGGATAGAAATTTTTATGTTTTCCAAGCGACTGATAAAAGCGCATACTTTATTTTCTGATCCAAACACTTTGGTTTATTAAAAATTTTGTGATAGAGAAATAAGCGGCGTTCTGTTTTTTAAAACCCACGATACTTTTTATTCTGAAACAGATTCATCTGCGAACGTTTGTATTTAAATTCATAGAATGGCAATGGTCGGGTATCTTTTTCTTATAATATCTTGCAAGTGAAAAGATACAGCTATGCAACGGTCCGGCCATTCTTTCTTACGATCTTATTTCTCTTCTCAATTGCAAATGGATGAAGCGCAGATAGGTGAAGTGTTAAGCGATTATCGTGTGAAGCGTTTGACCAAAGACGAGTTTCTTGTGCGTGAGGGAGAATATTGTCATCATACTTTTTTTGTGGAGCAAGGCCTGCTTCGGCAGTTTTCTATTGACGAAAAAGGAAAGGAACACATCCTGATGTTTGCGCCGGAAAACTGGTTTATTCTCGATCGGGAGAGTGCGCTGTTTCACCAGCCGTCGGCTTACAATATTCAGGCGCTTGAAGATAGTGAAGTGGTTATGTTGGATGAGCAATTTGTAGAAAAGATGTCTGAGAAATCGCCATCATTTACGCAGGTCAATATCCGGTTATTACAAAACCATATTCTGCATTTGCAAAACCGGATCAATATGTTGTTGAGCGCCTCGGCGGAAGCGCGTTATTTACAATTCGTTGAAATGTATCCGAATATTTTATTGCGCGTTCCCCAATCTATGGTTGCTTCCTATCTGGGCGTTACGCCCGAAAGCCTGAGCCGTGTGCGCAAGCAACTGGCAGGGAAAAGTACGGGTGCATAGAAATTTTTTTTTGATTTCCGGCTTTCTCTGGCGCAAGTGTTCTTCGCGTAGCGAAGGTCATTGTGACGAAATAGTTTCGCGCGGATTGCATCCGTGTATGTTGTAAAACCAGACACAGTCAATAGAATTTGTGAGGCACGAGTGGAACTTGTACGCCGTGGCGGAAACTCGCGCCAATTAATAGTTTCACGCGGATTGCATCCGCGCATAATGTAATGCCTGGAAGCAGATTCTTTATACTAATCTCACTTCTTAACATAGATCAATGGAGAGCCGCAGGGTTGGTGGTAGCTTTGTTATCTAAAATAAAATAACATGAAACAAATTTGGAAAATCGACCCCACACATTCAGAAATCGTTTTTAAAGTAAAACACATGATGATATCAACCGTTTCTGGCAATCTAACGGATTATGATGCTACTGTTACAACGGATGGCGACGATTTCAAAAATGCAGAAATTGAATTTACTGCGCAAGTCAATTCTCTTACCACAGGTAATGAAGGACGCGACAACCATCTGAAATCCGCTGATTTTTTCGACGCTGATAATCATCCGCAAATTATTTTCAAATCCAAATCATTCGACGGGAATAAACTCACCGGCGACCTTACCATTCGCGATGTGACCAAGGAAGTGGTTCTGGATGTAGATTTCAATGGCGTGGCTGTAGATCCGTACGGACAAACAAAAGCCGGCTTTGAAGTTTCCGGCGCTATCAACCGCAAGGAATATCACCTGAACTGGAATGCAGTAACCGAAGCCGGAAGCATCGTAGTGAGCGACCAGGTGAAAATTCAGGCGAATGTTCAGTTTATTAAACAATAACAATTTTATTAACTTTTGAAAAATTGATCTTATGACAACTTTCAAAAGTGGTATACACCACATTTCTGTAATCGCCGGAAATCCGCAACAGAACGCTGATTTTTACACCCAAGTGCTTGGCATGCGACTGGTTAAAAAATCGGTAAACCAGGATGCACCCGACACTTATCATTTGTTTTACGCTAACAAGGCCGGTTCACCCGGTTCTGACCTTACCTTCTTTCCCTGGCCAAATGCCCGCCAGGGTAAGGCCGGGGTAGGGGAAGCAGTTACCGTTTCACTCGCAGTGCCAAAAGCATCAAAAATGTTCTGGGCAGAATACTTGTCTGAACACGGTATTGATTTTAATGGTCCTTACAACCGCTTTGGACAGGAAGCTATTTCTTTCAAAGACCCCGACCTGTTGCAATTGGAACTGGTGTTTGATGATGAGTCAGAGAGTTATCCGGCATGGGATGGCGGGCCGGTAGCTCCCGAGCACGGTATCCGCGGGTTTCGTGGTACCACACTGCGCCTGCGCGAAACAACATCAACGGCCACTATCCTGAAAGAAATTTTCCAATTCAGGGAGACAGACCAGAAGGGTAATCAAATCCATTTCACAACCGATGCGCAAATCGGAGGATCAGTAATCCTTGAAGAGCATCAGGCTATGCCATCTTCAAATGGAAAAGGCATTGTTCACCACGTTGCTTTTCGTGCAGAAGATATGGACGATCTGGCAAGAAAGCGCGGTCAGGTACTATCAATGGGTATGCAACCTACTGATCTGATAGACAGGCATTGGTTTCATTCTGTTTACTTCCGTACACCGGGAGGTGTATTGTTTGAAATTGCTACCGATGGGCCTGGATTTGCTGTGGATGAAGATGCTGAAAAGCTGGGACAAAAATTGATCCTTCCACCTTGGTTGGAATCGCAGCGCAATGCTATTGAAAAAGCGCTGCCACCGGTAACTATATAAAAATATTGATATGAAACATGAAATTGATCCTCATTATGCTGCGCGCATTTACAGTCAGGGTGCACCGGTAAGCCGTGCATCGGCAGCCATGATCATGGTGCACGGCCGGGGCGCTACGGCAATGGGTATCTTATCCCTTGCCGAAGAATTTGCGCAACCTGATTTTCATTATACAGCGCCACAGGCAATTCATCATGTTTGGTATCCATATTCCTTTCTTGAACCGCGCGAAAAAAATCAGCCGGGTATAGATAGCGGATTCAAACTGCTCGATAGTCTTGTGCAAAACTTGCAGAAAGAAGGCATAGATGCACGCAAGATCATCTTACTCGGTTTTTCGCAGGGCGCTTGCCTTGTGAGCGATTTTGCAGCAAGGTATCCCCGGCGCTTCGGCGGCATCGTGTTGCTGAGCGGCGGATTGATCGGCGATAAAATTCAGGTTGAAGATTACTCAGGTTCTCTATTCGATACACCTGTCTTTATGGGTTGTAGCGACCGCGATCCGCATGTGCCGGTCTTGCGCATAGAAGAAACAGCGCAGGTTTTCAAAAGATTGAATGCATCAGTTGATAAACGCATTTATAAAGATATGGGCCATACGATCAATGAAGATGAAGTGAAAGCGATCAGGGGAATGATGGCTGGGGTGAAAGAGCAATAGAGCGCAATTTAAAAGTTTCCACTTATTACTTAATTTTAATTTATGGAAGTAAGGGAATCCATACCGGCCTATAAAAAAGAAAGGATTTCCATAAAGGAGTATCTCGAAATGGAGCAGGCAGCCAAAGAAAAACATGAATATTATCAGGGAGAGGTTTTTGCAATGTCAGGTGCAAAAGTTACCCAAAATAAAATTGCTGTTAATTGTTTGATCTCCCTTGGTTTAAGTCTAAAAGGAAAAAACTGACGGCCGTATGGAAGTGATGCCAGAATTCATATTCCTGCCAACACATTATTCACTTATCCGGATATCTCCATTATTTGCAACGAGGTTCAAACTTTAAATGATGATGATTTCAATATTTTAAACCCGACGGTGATCATTGAAGTACTTTCAAAAAGCCAAAAAGAATTATGATCGGGGTGAAAAATTTAAACTGTATCGCGATATTGAATCCCTGAAAGAATACATTTTAATTGATTCTGAAAATATTCATGCAGAAGTTTTCCGGTTGAATTCATCAGATCATTGGGAAATAGAAGAATACAAATCAGTGATGTCCGAAATAATCATTAGCGCTATTAATGTAATATTACCACTCGCACAAATTTATGAGGGTGTAAAAATTTGATTTTTTAAAAAATCAGCATAAAAGTGCTTTTGAAGCAATGAAGATGCGTGCCTCACACATTTCCGGTTATTTTTTTCCTTTGGCTGATGTGCAACCACAATCCAGAATGATTTTGATGAAAACTGATAAATCAGCTAAGGTTAACTTCGCACACAAATAAATTTTAATTGCTTATGCTGCGTGGTTTTTATTTTTCTCTCCTTTTGTTTTTACTGATTTCATGTGGATCTCCTTCACAATTGACAGTCAATCAGCAATTACAAAAAGACACGATTGATTTTAAAAAAGAGCTGTCATCTATTCCCGGCAAAACGATCGGTGAAAAAATGGAAAGTCTTTTATTCTGGAGCGTAGATGAAAAGCAGCGCAGGTTTCCTCATATGCAGGATCTGTTTCCGAGTATCCGGGTAGAAACCGGATCAGATGTGTATCCCCTGCTGAATGGAAAAGTAATTGATTTAAAGATCAGTGGATCTTCTGTTGGCACATATTTTAAAGAAAACAACATCGGTGGTGTGATTGTATTAAAAGATGGGAAGGTAAGGTTTGAAAAGTATGGCACCGGGGTAGATGAAAATACAGTTTGGACATCTTTTTCTGTAGGAAAATCCATCACTTCAATGTTGCTTGGCGTTGCACTTAAAGATGGATTTATAAAAGGCCTTGATGATCCGTTGGCAAAATATATATCAGAATTAAAAAATGATGATTATGGAAATGTAACCGTGAGGCAATTGCTTACAATGACATCTGGTATTGGCTGGAACGAAGATTATGAGGATCATAATTCGGATGTGGCGCAGATGTACCTTCGGCCCTGCGATGGAAATGAACCGCACATACTCACTTACATGAAGCACTTAAAATTTGCAGGTACTCCCGGAAAAACCTGGAATTACAGCACCGGAGAAACGGATCTTTTGGGAATTCTTATACAAAAAGCTACAGGCAAAAGTTTGGCAGAATATCTTTCTGAAAAAATATGGAAGCCATGGGGCATGGAGCATGCCGCCTATTGGGTGGCGGATGAATGCAGCGGTATGAACCTTGGTGGCAGTGGACTTTCAGCTACCTTACGCGATTATGCGCGGCTGGGAATGGTGATGCTTAAACAGGGTAAAATAGAAAATAAAAATCTGTTTGCTGATGTATGGATGAAAGATGCAACCTCTCTTTTGCAAACCACCGGTGATGGCGGCGGAGGATATGGATATCTATGGTGGCGTTCGCCAAATGGGAATTATGAAGCGATAGGCATTTTCGGGCAAATGATTTATATCAATCCGAAAACGAATGTGGTGATCGCACAATTTGCTGCCTGGCCTTATGCAGGATCAAAGAAACTTATTGCGGGTAGAAACGCTTTTATTAAATCGGTTGAAAAATCTCTCGAGTGAAATAATATTTTTCAAAAATATTTCCGGGCGTTTTCTTCAAAAGCACTTTTACGGCTGTTTTTTAAAAATGGCAATTGTTTAAAAAGATATGTATGTCCTTAAGAAGAGGTTTTTAATTAGCGTTACTTAACAAACTGCTAAGTCCAGTCAAATGTTATAGCAGGGCTAATTTCAGTTCCCTGACTTTTTCTTCGCGTGCAGCGGCTTTCATTTTTGATAATTTTTTTCTGATAATAAAAAGCATCAAAGGAAGCAGGTAAACACATATAACAAAGGCCATTATATTTCCCGGAAAAATTATCTGGCTGAGGATGCAGAGTACGATGGTGATAATAAAAGCAAAGGTTGTGTACTTTGACTGTTCAAACATATATTTCTTCTGCATAAAATTTCCTGCAGCGCATAAACCGGGATTGGCTCTGAAAATATATCGGCAAATTTCGAAATGTGCGAAAACCGTTAGCTACACGTTAGCCAGGTAAATATAGGTAGGGATAGCCAGCAGTCGGCTTGCGTTTTCCGTAAGTCCCGACACTACGATAGGAAAACAAACAATAAAAAAAATAAAAAAAAGATTTCTCACCACCAGCCCTGTGTCATACGTGCGAAGAAAGCGGAACGTTTGCAAATGCCTGTACCACATAGAACCAATAAAAATAAAGCTGATCACAAATGCTCCGAAGTGCAGAATCATGGGCCGAAATTCTTTTAAAGAAGCTGTACCTCCATCTTCGATGTGTGGAAACTTAATATCCAAAACTAATAGGGTGACAGCGATCGCAAATATGGCATCACTGAATAGCACCATCCGATCAAGGTCAAAAGCACGTTTCATCTCTTTGGATTCAGATATATATTTTTTTTTAAAATGGAAAAATAGAGCATTTTAATGAATTTATTCATTAGCAATTTCCGTTGTAATCATCTTTTGATTTGAAATTTAAAAAAGATGCCGCAAAAATTATAATCTACATTTTGTTGATCTAAGGTGATTATTGCAAACGGTGCATTTCTTCTTTGGTGGTTTTATAAAGTTTTTTATAGATAGCAAAATTTTTCCGGTACACTTCAAGGTGATTTGGGTTGGGTAGTATTCTTTCTTCCTGCTTTTTATTAAGAGGAAGATATCTGATGCGCATAGCTTTCATGGCCCATCTGGCTGCGCCAATGGAAGAAGCATCTCCGCTATCATTGAGTGTCATTTTTTTTCCGGTGATATCGGCAAGCAATTGCACCCATGCATGAGATTGTATAAATCCACCGCTTGCATGAAGCTCTTTTATTTCAAAAGCACTTTTTTGAAGAATTTCTAAAATTGCATTAAGCCCGAAACAAATGCCTTCAAGTGCAGCCCGCATGAAATGCCATTTTGTATGTACCGGCTTCACACCAAACCATACTGCGCTGGCGTTTTCGTCCCACACGGGAGCTCGTTCGCCATAAAGAAACGGAAGGCATATCAATCCTTCGCAACCGGCAGGAATTTCAGCAATTTTTTTCATCGCTTTATCATAATCGCCGGGCGCCGGATTTTTTACATCCATAAATGTATTGATCAGCCATTGAAACACATTGCCACCATTATTGGCAGGGCCTCCGCAAATGAATGTTTTTTTATCCAATACATAATTGAATATCATGGTGTCATAGTCGGCAATGGGCGCAGGCGAATTAATCCTCACCGCACCGCTTGTGCCAATGGTGATGGCCGCCTTGTGTTTGTTTGTGATATCGCTGCCCACATTTGCCATGCAGCCATCGCTGCCACCAATGCAAAATCTGATTGCCTCCTGTAATCCTGTTTGAGATAAAAAATCTTTCGAAGCGCTGCTTTGTAAAAAGGTAGTAGCTACCAATTGAGGTAGGCGGCTTTCATCTATGCCGCAAAATTCCATCGCTGTCTTATCCCATTGAAATTTGTGAATATTAAATATTCCGGTGGCAGAAGCCACTGAATGATCCACTTTATATTCTCCAAATATGCGGTGCCACAGATATGCTTTGATGTCGATGAAAAAAGCGGTTTTATGAAAGATTCTTTTTCTGTTTTTTTGAAACCAGGCAATCTTGCATAAGGGCGACATACTATGAATAGGTGTTCCGGTTTGCTTGTAAATTTTTTTGCCTTTTCGCTCTTTTCTTAAGCAGCTTGAAATTTTATGGCTTCTGCTATCTTCCCAGGTGATCAGGTTGGTAAGTGGTTTTCCGTTTTTATCCATCAATAGAAGGCTGTGCATGCAGGTACTCAGGCTTACGGCCACGGGCGGTGTTTTTAAATTCTTACACAGATCGGCCAGGCATTTTATAAATGCTTTCCAGATCGTTTCAGGATCTTGTTCTGAATACCGGGGATGAGGATGGAGAATGGAATAATAAACCTGTGTTTCGGCAACAATTTGTCCGGAAGTATTCATAGCGATAGCCTTGCAACTTCCGGTGCCAATATCACAACCAATAACAATAGCATCTGTCATACCTTCTTTTTGTCATCTCAATAGATGGTAAAAATCAGAGCATATACTATACCGAATCGGCGCGCACAATATTTTTTGCGGAAGCTATATTTCCGGCAATCAGTTCTTCTATTTGTGTATGCTCTATTAAAAAGCCGTCGTGGCCAAAATCAGACCGGATAACGCTGAATTCTGCATCGGGAATATTTTCTGCCAAAAATTGCTGTTCGCTTAACGGAAACAACAAATCAGTTTCTATCCCGATCACTGTTGTTTTTGCTTTAATGGTGGCAAGCGCCATTCGCATATTTTTTCTTCCGCGCGCCAGGTTATGAGCATCCATGCTTTTGCTAAGAAAATAATAACTGAAAGCATTAAATCTTTTAGATAATTTTTCTCCCTGGTACCTTTGGTAGGAATCACTTTTGTAATTATCAAGTTTGCTTTGGTTTTCTTCTGATTGGCTCATCAGGTAAGTATCATAATGGCGGTAAGAGAGTAATGCTACACTTCTTGCTGCTTTCATGCCGGATCTTCCTGCATCAGGATTTTTTTGCTGCCAGGTGGCATCAGCTTCAATACACATTCTTTGTGATGCGTTGAAAGCCTTTCCCCACGGGCTGTGCACCGCATTTGTGGCTATTGGAAAAATATTTTCAAAGAGATCCGGGTCTTCAATCGCCCATTCAAGCAACTGCTGACCGCCCATACTACCGCCAATGCCTATACGAATTTTGGAAATTCCTAAATGGTGCTGGAGTGTTCTATAGGCACGCACCATATCACGCGTGGTAAAAACCGGAAAATCGTGGTAAAAAGGCTGCCTGGTTTGAGGATCAATATCGAGCGGACCTGTACTTCCATAGCAACTGCCAGGCATATTTACACAAATAATGAAATGATAAGCCGGATCGAATAATTTATCTTTTCCTACAAGCGAAGGCCACCACTCCGCCGGATCGCTGTTGGCAGTGAGTGCATGAAAGATCCACACCACATTATTTTTTTCAGCGTTGAGTGTGCCATAGGCAGTATAACCCAATTGAAAATTAGACAACAATCTTCCTGATTCCAAAACAAATTTATCGCGGTAGTAAAAATGATTAAAAGCCACTTTAAAAAAATTTAAGAAATGCAGCAATTAAATAATGCTGCATTTCATTTGATCATTCATTTATGCCGGTTGTAATTCATTTTCTGCTGCAAACACTTTTTCAAATGCCTGCCGGAAATCGGATTTAATATCATCAATATGTTCTATGCCAACTGCCACGCGCAATTGTGATGGCGTTACGCCTGCGGCCAGTTGGGCTTCGTCGCTCAACTGCTGATGGGTGGTGGCTGCCGGTTGGATGATCAACGTTTTTGTATCACCTACATTGGCAAGGTGGCTTACGAGTTTCAGGTTGTCAACAAATTTGGTTGCGTTTTCTTTACCACCTTTAATTTCAAAAGTAAGTACAGCCCCAAATCCTTTTTTGAGATATTTTTTTGCAACTGCATGATGTGGATTATCAGATAAGCCGGGATAGCTTACGTTTTCAACATGAGGATGATCGTGCAACCATTCTGCTAATGCTTGTGTGTTGGCAACATGCCTTTCCATTCTGAGCGAAAGCGTTTCCAATCCCTGGATTAATAAGAAAGAATTGAAGGGCGAAATTGCAGGACCGAAATCGCGAAGGCCTTCCACGCGTGCCCTTATGGCAAATTGAATATTTCCAAAAGGGCCATTACTGCCAAACACATCATTAAAAACAAGTCCATGATATCCTTCGGAAGGTTCGGAGAATTGTGGAAATTTTCCGTTACCCCAATTATAATTACCACCATCAACGATCACACCGCCAATGCTGTTGCCATGGCCTCCGATCCATTTGGTGGCCGCCTGGACAACGATATTTGCACCATGCTCTATGGGCCGGAATAAATAACCCGCAGCACCAAATGTATTATCAACGATCAACGGCAGATCGTATTTTTTGGCGAGCGCCGACAATTGATCAAAATCAGGCACACGGAAATCAGGATTACCGATCGTTTCTGTAAAGATGGCTTTTGTATTTTCATCAATCAATGCTTCGAGTGCATCTGCAGAATTATCTTTTCCAAATCTGGCTTCTATGCCAAGCCTTTTAAACGACACCTTGAATTGATTATAAGTGCCGCCGTATAAAAAAGGGCTAGTCACAAAATTATCTCCGGCATTTAATATGGTAGTTAAAGCAAGGAGCTGTGCCGACATGCCAGACGCTGTAGCTACCGCAGCCACACCACCTTCGAGTGCTGCAACGCGTTTTTCAAACACGTCTGTCGTTGGATTCATGATGCGCGTGTAGATATTTCCAAATTCTTTCAGTGCAAAAAGATTTGCTCCATGTTCAGAACTATTGAAAACGAATGATGTGGTTTGATAAATGGGCACAGCTCTTGAGCCTGTGGTAGGATCGGCTTCCTGGCCGGCGTGTTGTTGTAATGTTTCAAAATGTAATCCGTTCATTTTGTAGATGAGTTTAATTTTTTAAAGAAAATATTTTTTGAAGATGAATGGGAACCGCCTGGCAATTCCGGATTCGGAAAGGATAATAGATGCCCTACGGCATACAACGGTGGTAAAAACAAGAATATGTATAAAACATTTTCATTTCAGTACAAATATAATAGTGATTGGAATAAAACCTATCCATGTTTTTTCGAAATGGGAAAAAATTAAAATTTATTCAAAAAGGGCAGTAAATCTTCGGTATTTACCGGACGCTGTTCATCATCAAGCTCGATAACAACCACATAACCATGGGCGCCACCTGCTTTCAGCAATGCACTCACCAATCGTTGCTGATCGCTGTAGGTAAGTTTTCCATCCCAAAATTCTTTGGTACATAAGCATCCTTCGGTGGGTGTCATGGGATAGTAAGGTTTGCCTTTATATAATTCAGGATCTATAGTGGTGCCATGAGAAATGATGGCATTGCGGCCGGCGAGTCCGGCATACCATACTTCATAAAGCGGCTGAAAGCTTTTAAGAGAAGCCGGAATCAGCGAAGCATAATCTTCGATTTTCCAATCAGAATCGCCAGGCTGAGATGTGCCGAGGAATTTGCTTTTGGAGATTTCTACAGGCATTCCCATTTGCACATTGGCGGTGGGGCCAATGAACTGGCTTCCTGAAACACCAAAGCCAAACATTTTGTAAATGCCTTGTGGAGTATTTCCCTTGGTGAGGAAGAAAGGCAGATTGGCAATGCCCCTGGCCAGTTGCGGTACACTGAAATAATTTCCGCTTGTGTCTTTTACAAAAGTTCCGTTTCTGTTGCGCACCATTACCAGGCCGGGATAGTCACGATTTTTTCTTTGAAAACTGAACATCACAATTTGTGAGGGCAGAAAGGACGGACTCAGCAGCGAGGGTAAAAATTCTTTTGCGTCTTTTTGGTTTTCCGTTTGTTTTAATTCATTTTTCAACATCAATAAAATGAGATTGTCTTTCATTGAATCAGAAAAAGACCTGTCAAGCGTTTGTAAAATAAATTGAGGATCTTGTTTGGATTTTAAAAGATACACGCCACACATCGCAAAGATCTTCGGGTCTTGTGTGTTGCGCATAATCGCTGTTACCTCGTGTATAAATTGATCAGGATATAATGCGAAGGCTGTTTCCAAAACGTGGCGCTGAAAATCTACACTTTGAAAAAGCGCGGATGATAACGCTTCCTGCATTTTTTGCCAGGTAAAGTCATTTTTAAAATCCACCACTTCCATTGCTTGAAAAGCGGACTGCCAGTTTTCTTCTGTGTCGTCAGACAGACTTTTTTGGAGATTTTTTAAAATAATATTTTCAAGAATACGTACGTGCATCTTATCACGCTCCGTGCGCTCGGTAGCTTTCAGGTAAAGGGGTGCGCGGTATTGTGAAAATGTGGTGAGAGAGATTGAAAAAATAAAAATTAAGATAAAAATCCAGCGTATAGACATCATTAATTCCGGTTAGATAAGGTAAGGATCAAAAATAAAGCAGATGATGTAAAAATTTTGCCAATCATCTTACCTGAATTCAATCGCCTTTACCGGTTTTATTTTTTTTATAAGAATAGAAGGAATGATAAGCATTATAAAACACACCACAAGCGTAGCGAGATCTACGGCCAGCACCTGCCACCATACCACATCGGCATGAGCCACCTTCATAAAATAGGCCTCTTCATCAAGTTTGATAAATCCGGTGGCTTCCTGTATCCAGCAGATCGCTAATCCGAGAAGGGTTCCAGACACAATTCCTGCTATCGCAATTAATGATGTGTTATAAATAAATATTTTCTGGATTTTCCAATTGCCTGCTCCCAGAGCTTTTAAAATGCCTACCATTCTTGTACGTTCAAGCACCAGAATGATCAGGCAGGTGATGAGGTTTACAACCGCCACCACCATCATAATAACCAGTAAAATACTTTTAATCCTGCCCTGCAGATTGAGCCAGTCGAATATATCAGGATATATTTCTTTGATCGTTTTGCTATACCAGCGACCCGGTAAAATATCCGATTCAAACAGCCGGTCATTTACCGCATCCATTTTGTGATAATCATTCAGGAAGATTTCATAACCGCCAATCTGGTTGCTATTCCAGTCGTTTAACCTTTGTATTAATTTAAGATCACCGATGCAAAAATTATGATCATATTGATCAATTCCTGTTTGAAATAATCCTGCAATGCGCAGCTTACGTGCGCGCTGGCTGCCATCGGGCTGAATGAATAAAACAATTACGCTGTCGCCGGTTTTTGCTTTGAGTTGGTTGGCAGTATAAGTACTGATATTAATATCCTTACTATAACCACTATCTGTAAACGAAATCCATGTTCCATCCTGCAGAAAATTTTTTATCCGTCCAAAATCAAAGCTGCTGTCAACGCCTTTCATCAGCACACTTTCGATATCATTTTCAAACCTGATGATTGCTGATTTGGTTGCATATCGCTCCACTGATTTAATTTCCGGGATGTTTTTGAGCGCTAATTCCAGTGTGTCGTTTCGTTCGATCGGGTTTTCTTCGGTAATATTTCCTGTGGTAAGAATGTTTTGTTGTACGCGGATATGTCCCCAGAAGCTGAATACCTTATTGGAGATCACATTTTGAAAACCATTAACAAAACTCAGTGCAACGATCATTACGGCCACGCTTATCATGGTAGCAGTAATTGCAAGACCTATGATAAAGCGGGAAAAGGTCTTTTGCCTGTTGAAGGCAATGCGGCGCGCAATGAAATACGAAACATTCAAAACCGTTTATCTTTGATAGGTTGTAAAACTAATTTTTTTTAAAACACCGGAATGAAAACTTTTAAGCGAATATTCTTTATCCTGGCGCTGTTTATTTTTAATAATGCTCAGGCGCTTTCGCCGGATAGCATTTACATGTCAAACATTAAGACAGTGCGCCTGTTTCAAAACGGTGACCAGCTTACACAACCCATTATAACATTGAACGGAAACGAAAGGCTGGAATTGCATTTCGATGACCTCGATGCCGATGTGAAAAATTATTATTATACCTATCAGTTGTGTAATTACGATTGGCAGCCGGTAATGGTGGGAACATTTGACTACATTAAAGGTTTTTCGCAGAACCGCATTTCGGATTACAGGTTTTCATCAGTGGCGCTTACACGATATACACATTACCGCGTAACACTGCCACAAAACAACAGCTATCTTACCAAATCGGGTAATTACATTTTAAAAGTGTACCTGAATGGTGATACTTCGCAGGTAGCTTTTACAAAACGGATGATGGTGCTCAATGCGAAAGCTACTATTGCTGCAAAGGTTACACAACCTTTTGCGCCTGAGTTTTTTCACACGCACCAAAAAGTTCAATTCAATGTAGATATAAAAGGGCTGAATTCCTTCAACGTTTCGCAGGAAATTAAAGTGGTGGTATTGCAAAATTTTCGGTGGGATATGGCGATGGCTGATATTAAGCCCGCGTTTATCAGGGGCACTACTATGGAATTTAATTCGGAAACCAGCGGCGTGTTTGAGGGTGGAAAAGAATGGCGGTGGCTCGATCTGCGCGACTTTCATTTGCAAAGCGACCGGGTGCTGACTGCCGATTACAATAAAAATTCTACTGAAATTTTTCTGAAGCCCGATTTTCCGCTTTCTGGTCAGCGCTATGTATATTACCGCGATTTCAACGGAAGAAGCATTATAGAAGCGATAAGAGGGATCAATCCTTATTTCGAAGGTGATTATGCCACTGTAAATTTTTCATTTATACCACCTAACGGAAGCGCTTATACGAATAAAGATATTTATCTGTACGGCCAATTGATGAATTATGAATTTTCTGACCGAGCAAAAATGGTGTACAATCCGCAGAAAGGCAAGTATGAAAGCAGTTTGCTGCTGAAGCAGGGATATTATGATTATACTTATGTAGCGGTGGATAAAGACAATCCTTCCATTCACCAATCACTTGATGGAAATTATTATGAAACTGAAAACGTATATACCATTCTGGTTTATTACAGGCCATTCACCGGCCGGTCGGATGAACTGATAGGTGTATCTGTAATTAATTCGAGAACCGATCAGCCGGGTTTTAGTTTTTAAAAACCTTCTTTCAAAAGCACTTTTTTATTGATTTTTTAAAAACTTTTTTATTGCCATTAGATACCCATTCGGCAATGCGTGGTTAACGGAAAAACAATTTTATTCCCAAACGGTTTCTCCTGCGGCGATGCAGTTGCAGCCGTGTATGGCAGGTAGCGTATAAAGCAGAAATCATCTTTTCGGGTTTCATCCATTTTTAATTTATACCTGATACCCGTTTTAATCTCTGACATAGCTTTCTCTTTTAAAGTAGCTCCTTCTTCTTTTACGGCATTGAGCAACATTAGTGCGCCAATGGCTAATAATCCGCCGATCAAAAATAAAAATCCAAAGTTTTGCAGCTCAAACAATTTCAACATTCTTATTCCTAAAAATCCATGGAGATTCACCTGCCACAAAATACTTTTTCCTGCAAAAAAATCTGCAAGTGAACCGCCCAATACAGGGCTGATGGCGCCTGTCAAAGCAATGGTCATGCTTTTGGCAGAAAGATAAACAACCGCTTCATTATTTGGAGCAAGTTTGATCCCAGTATTATTTAAAGAAAGATTGACACCCGAGCTTGAAATGCCGCGAAGTATATTGATTACTGTGACAATTAAGATCCAGGCCGAGCGTTACATCACGGCGCCTGAGAGAGTGAGATGGTTTGAGTTGCATAGGATGGGAGGATTTTTAGCATTTTCCGTTGGAATTGGATTTTTTTTGGGTCAAATATTCCTCCTTTTTCGATGGCAAAATTAGTGCACCTCACTTCTCATAAAACAATAAAATTTTTAAAAAATTGCATTTTTTACTGCAATTAACATTTGAGGAAAAGGGTCATTTCGTGGATTAAATTTTTATTAAAGTATATTGCCATTCATAAATTTTCCGACTGGAAATAAAAAAATAAAAATACCTTTCAAGACTAAAAAAAAATTAATGAAGAAATTTCTGGTTTGTTTGTTGGCAATGGGTACTGCCTATTTTGCATCAGCACAAAAACCCACTAAAGTTGAAGTGAAAACTACTTCTAAAAAAAGTGTAGACAAAGTGTTCTTTCTTTATAGAAAGGATGACGACATGGTAACGGACAGTGCTCAATTTAAAAATGGAGTAGTTGTATTTACACCGGCATTGAACGAACCTACTTTAGTGTATGTAAGATTAAAATATCATCCTGATTCATCCCTGATGAAAGATGGAGAGATGCCAAAGGGCAATCAACTGTATGAAACAGGATTGTATTATGCTGAGCCCGGGCTTCTTCAGATCAATATTTCTGATTCGCTGAAGAATGCTATGGTAAAAGGCGGTACAGCACAGAAAGATTATGCAAAGCTGACCGATCTTTTAAAACCTTATAATGAAAAATCACAGGCTTTATCGAAAGAATATATGGACTATCGCAAAAATAAAGATGAGGCCGGTATGGACAGGGTAGAAGCTGAATTTGAAAAACTGGACAGCGTGATGAAAACAGATGTTTATCTGAAATTTTTGAACGGGAACCCCAAGTCGCCCATTGCAATATATGTTCTGGGCAATTATGCCGGGTATGATATTGATCCTGCCGTCATATCTCCGTTATTTGATAAATTATCCCCACAGGTTAAAAGTACAACTTCAGGAAAGGCATTTGCCGACAGGATTGAAGTGGCAAAGAAAACAGCCGTAGGTGCAATGGCAATGGATTTTACACAAAATGATACACTTGACAAGCCCGTTTCACTTCACGATTTTAAAGGAAAATATGTGCTTGTGGATTTTTGGGCAAGCTGGTGCGGCCCCTGCCGTGCAGAAAATCCGAATGTGGTAAAGGCATTTAATCAGTACAAAGACAAAAATTTTACGGTATTGGGAGTTTCCTTAGATCAACCCGGTAAAAAGCAGGCCTGGCTTGATGCCATTCATGCTGATGATCTCACATGGACTCATGTGAGCGATCTCCAGTTCTGGAATAATGCAGTTGCCAAACAATACGGCATCAGAGCTATTCCTCAAAATCTGCTGATTGATCCTAGCGGAAAAATTATTGCAAAAAATATCAGAGGCGAGGAACTAGGAAAGAAATTATCGGAAGTGCTTGATTAAGAAAAACCACAGTTCACTCAACATTAAAGGGACCGAAAGGTCCCTTTGTATTTTTTTTATTCTTTTTCCGGTGGTCTTTCGCTTATATGCAATTCTTTGAGTTGCTTTTCATCTATCGGAGCCGGCGCATCTATCATCATATCGCGGCCATTATTATTTTTTGGAAACGCGATAAAATCACGGATTGAATCGCTTCCTCCCAACACAGCACAAATTCTATCAAGCCCAAAAGCGATTCCGCCGTGGGGTGGGGCGCCGTATTCAAATGCGCCTAAAAGAAATCCGAATTTTTCTTTGGCCTCTTCTTCGCCAATACCTAATGCTGCAAACATTTTTTGCTGCAATGGCTTCTGAAATATTCTGATGGAGCCGCCGCCTATTTCATTTCCGTTCATTACCATGTCATAAGCATTGGCTTTAATGGCAGCGAAGGGATGTTTTAAATAATTTTCTTTGTCTGTTATCTCCGGACTGTGTTCAGATAATTTTTGAATGTCTTCTGGTTTGGGAGATGTAAAGGGATGATGCCTTGCCACCCAACGATTACTGTCTTCATCATATTCAAATAAGGGAAAATCAGTCACCCACAAAAGATTAAACTTTTCTGGTTTTCTTAATCCAAGCCGTTCGCCCATCAGCAACCTGAGTTCTGAAATGGCTTTTCGCGTGCGTTCTTCCCTGCCGGCAAGTATCAGGATCAAATCTCCCGGCTTACTGTTACAGAAAGCAGCCAATTCACCCAGTTCTGATTCATTAAAAAATTTGTCAAAACTGCTTTTGAAAGTGCCGTCGTCATTGTGTTTTACAAATGCCAATCCACCCATCCCGATCTGAGGGCGTTTCACCCATTCGATAAGTTCATCTGTTTGCTTACGCGAATAATTTGCAGTTCCTGGAACTGAAATGGCAAGTACAGTTTCGGCTTTATTAAATACTTCAAAAGCACTTTTTTCAAGAATTTTTAAAAAGGCTTTGTCTTCTGATTTCAGGTTCTTTACCAGCATATCAAACCGGGTGTCAGGCTTATCATTTCCATAATTCCACATTGCATCAGCGAAGGTCATGCGTGGTATCTGATCTTTTATATCAATTCCTTTTACTTTTTTTAATACAGATTTTATCAGCCCTTCAAATGTTTGTAACACATCTTCCTGCTCTACAAATGCCATTTCGCAATCTATTTGAGTAAATTCCGGCTGGCGGTCGGCCCGAAGGTCTTCATCGCGAAAGCATTTTACAATCTGGTAATACCTGTCGTATCCGCTCACCATCAGCAATTGCTTAAAGGTTTGGGGCGATTGAGGTAAGGCGTAAAATTCATTGGGATTCATGCGGCTTGGCACCACAAAATCACGGGCACCTTCGGGTGTGCTTTTGATGAGGTAAGGCGTTTCTACTTCTATAAAATTTTGTTCATGCAGATAATCGCGCGTAGCCCGAGTAACAGCATACCGCAGTTCGAGGTTTTTTCTTAAAGCATTTCTGCGAAGGTCGAGGTAGCGGTATTTCATTCTCAGGTCGTCACCACCATCTGTATCATCCTGGATGGTAAAGGGTGGTGTGGCCGATCTATTTAGAATATGAAAAGTATCCACCAAAATCTCAATATCACCTGTGGGAATATTTTGGTTTTTATTGCTGCGTTCTCTGACTGTACCTGTGGCCTGTAAAACAAACTCGCGGCCTACGGATTCTTTTTCTAATTCTTCGGTCAGCCTTTCATCAAAAACCAATTGGCTGATACCATACCTGTCGCGCAGGTCAACAAATGTGATGCTTCCAAATTTTCTGATGGTTTGAAGCCACCCTGCCAGCGTGACTTTCTTCCCTTCGTCACTTAATCTCAGTTCTCCGCATGTATTCGTCCGGAACATAAAAACGCATTAAATTTTAAAGGCCGCAAAGTTAAATAACATGTGCGACTAAATGAATGAGAATACTTATCAACCGGTGGGAATAATTACCTGAAAGGAAAAACGATCATAAAAAAGCGGGATCAATGGTCCCGCTTGAGATATTAATAAAATTTTATTAACTAAATGTTTCTCTTATTTTTTCCCAAAATCCCTTTTCATTTTTATCAGGCTGAGGCTTAAAATTTTCGCTGTTTTGAAATGATTCGAGCATTTCTTTTTCTTCTGCTGATACTTTTTGCGGAGTCCATACATTTACATGAATCAACTGGTCGCCTTTACCATGAGTTTCGAGACTGGGAAATCCTTTTCCTTTCAGCCTGAAAATTTTTCCGCTTTGTGTACCCGCCGGTATTTTGATCTTTGCGCGGCCATCAATGGTAGGCACTTCTGTCTGGGTGCCAAAAACGGCATCCGTAAAACTGATATACAGATCAAAAGCCACATTATTTCCTTCGCGTTGCAATTGCGGATGTTTTTCTTCTTCGATCAGGATGATGAGATCTCCGGAGCCGCCGCCCCGCTCGCCCATATTTCCTTTTCCGCTCATGCTTAATTGCATGCCTTCGCTTACACCGGCAGGAATTTCGAGGGTTACATTTTCTTCTCCGTATTCGCGGCCTTCGCCCTTACATTGTGGGCATTTGTTTGTAATAATTGAGCCTTCGCCATTACATTCAGGGCAGGTTGTTACTGTTTGCATCTGGCCAAGAAAGGTGTTTTGAACCCTTCTTACCTGGCCGGTACCGCCGCAGGTATGGCAGGTTTGGCTGCTGTTTTTATCTTTTGCACCGCTGCCATGGCAATGGCTGCAGCTTACATATTTTTTTACTTTGATCGTTTTGGTAGCGCCTTTAGCAATTTCTTCATAATTCAATTTGATTCTAACACGCAGATTGCTGCCGCGTGTTCCCCTGCTTCTTCTGCCACCGGCACTGCGGCCTCCGCTGAAAAAACTGCCGAACATATCATCTCCGAAAATGTCGCCAAACTGGCTGAAGATATCATCCATGTTCATGCCACCACCACCAAATCCACCACGCCCGGGGCCAAATGCATTATGGCCGAAGCGGTCATATTTCGCACGTTTTTCCGGATCGCTCAACACTTCGTAAGCCTCCGCAGCTTGTTTGAATTTTTCTTCCGCCGTGTGATCGCCGGGATTTCTATCCGGGTGATATTTCATGGCGATGCGGCGATAAGATTTTTTGATCTCATCAGCAGTACAGGTGCGTGAAACTTCAAGTATTTCGTAGTAATCGGTTTTTGATGTCATTGTATCAGCCATACATTTATATTATTACTGCTTTGGGTCAACAGTTTAAATCTGATTTATTTGAAAAGCTATTTTCCTACCACCACTTTGGCAAAGCGAATTAGTTTGTCGTTAAGCATGTAGCCTTTTTGTACTTCAGCCACTACTTTTCCCACCAGTTTTTTATCATCTACAGGCATTTCAGAAATAGCCTCGTCTTTTTCAACATCGAAATCGGTGTACATGGTTTCGATGGCTTTTAATCCTTTCGATTCAAGAATTTTCCTGAATTTATTAAAAATCAAGATTACGCCTTCCGGCAATTTATCCTCATCGGCGCTTTCATCATTTGTCTTTTCGGCCCTGTCAATATCATCCAATACGTCTAATAATGAAGAGATCAGGTCTTTTGAGGCGGTTTGCCTTATTTCAAGGATTTCCCTGGAAGTGCGTCTTTTATAATTTTCAAACTCAGCAAATAAGCGCACGTACTTATCTTTTTGCTCCTCAAGCGATTTTTGCAATTCTGCTATTTCGGCGCTCCCATGCTCTTTTTCTTCAACTTCTTCAGTCGAATCTTCAGCATTCAATTCCTGTTCAGGTTCATTGATATCTTCTGCTTGTTGCTGATAATCTTTATCCTTCATTTCTTACATTAATTTTCTTAAAAATAGGCTTGCAAAGGTACGACAGGCAAACCGTTTGCCAATTCAGTTTTAGGGACAAATTGACACTTTTATGAAAACAAAAATGTTGAGTTATTTAACTACCTGAAATTTTCCTGATTCGATAATGTTTCCCATGCTGTCGCGAAGCTGGAAGATGTAAACGCCTCTGTAATAATTATTAAGGGAAATTGTCATTTTTTGATCGCTGACCTTTATTTCCTCTACTTTTTTACCGATAAAAGAGAAAATAACAATTGTGTAGGACGGATCATATTTTTTTGAAAATTCGAAGTTGATGAAACTGACGGCAGGATTGGGATATAGTTTTACGGACTTTGTAACATCATTAGTTGCAAATGAAGATGATTTCGTTTGGGAAAACCCCGAAAAACTAAAACCAATAAATAGAAGTATGTAAAAAATTCTTTTCAATAGCACAAATGTATTAATAATAATCAGAATAACAACCTTGCCAAAAAACACATCAATTCGAAGAAATCACATCTGCAAAACGCAGTTTTAACTTAAAAATTGCCTTTATTTACCATACATCGTACTCAAGCAACTCATTTTCAACCTTAATACGTTGCCCTTCCTTAATAGTTAAATACACCAAAACAAACACAGCCGCTGTGACCGCTGTAATCAGCGTTGCATTTTTAACTGTACCGCAGGTAGGATTTTTTTCTTTTTCTTTTTCCATTATTCTTTGTGATTTTCCGAAAATAATATTTTTTTTAACACACAACAGCCTTAAGACTCTTTTACTGCGGTAAAATTTATTAGATGATTGTTAAATATTTCCTGAAGCGGGAGTTTGCTTCAAAAGCACTTTTTCAATAATTTTTTAAAATCGGTAAACCTTTTTCACTGATGTGGCCGGCATAAGCTTGCTACCAGTTTTTGCGTTTAATGGGCTTAAGCCTAATTTTATCATATAAACCCTGAAGATCTTATGCGCAGAAATTCTTTTTTTTACCTGGTGGCTGCTGTTTTAATATGTTCTTCTTGTCATAAAAACGCACCGGATTCTGTTTTGGAAGATTTTTTCGAAGAAAATATTTTAGACAAAACATTCATCATCACTTTTGCCAACAGTGATGGCAATGATATCACGGCACAATATGCGGATTATAATTTTGTATTAAAAAAAGGCAGCGATTATTATCATGGCCCTTTGCAGGTTACCAGGGGTATATCCAATTACACGGGTACGTGGAGCAGCAATTCAGATTACAGCCAGTTGGTAATTGATCTGCCGCATCCACCGGAGGAATTTATTTTTTTATCTAATAAGTGGAAATTTACAAGCAAAGGGCTTCCGGTTTTGAAATTTGCGCTTTGGGTAAGCACAGGCAATCCCGTGGAATTGTATATGAAACGATTATAAATCAACAAGGTCAATGAACATAAAAGAGATCATTTCAGTATTGGAAGCCCTTGCATCGCCTGCGCTTCAGGAAAACTATGATAATGCAGGACTTATCACCGGCGATCCTTCGGCAGCATGCAGCGGCATACTAATAAGTCTTGATGCTACTGAAGAAATTGTTGAAGAAGCTATTCGCAAAAATTGTAATCTTATTGTGGCTCATCACCCGGTAGTTTTTAAAGGTCTAAAAAAATTGAACGGTAAAAATTATGTGGAACGTACGGTGATCAAAGCCATAAAAAATGATATTTCCATTTATGCCATACATACTAATCTGGATAATGTATCGTACGGCGTAAATAAGCAATTTGCTGAAAGATTGGGTTTGACCAATTTTAAAGTGCTTGCTCCAAAGGCAGGTGTCTTGCGCAAACTGGTAACTTTTGGGCCTGAAAATTATGCAGGAAAAATCAGGTCTGCTTTGTTTGAAGGCGGCGCAGGAGCGATAGGTAAATACAGTGAGTGCAGCTTCAATGTATTTGGTAAGGGAACTTTTAAAGCAGGAGAAAATGCAGATCCGTTTGTAGGTGAAATCGGGAAATTACAAACTGAAGACGAGGTGAGAATAGAGGTGATCTATCCATTTTATCTGGAAAGTGCTATTCTAACAAAATTGCGTGAGGCGCATCCTTATGAAGAAATTGCCTATTACATTTCTGAATTGCTGAATACGGATCAGAATACCGGAAGCGGAATGATTGGCGATTTGGAAAAACCGATGAAAGAAAATGATTTTATGAATATGGTTAAAAAATCACTAAATGTGCCGGTGATCAGGCATTCTGCTTTTACGGGCAAAACAATAAAGAAGATCGCACTCTGCGGTGGCGCAGGGTTTTTCTTACTGCCTTCGGCAATAGCAGCCGGCGCAGATGCATATATTACAGCGGATGTGAAATACCACGAATTTTTTGATGCCGAAGGCAAAATTCTGCTGGCAGATGTAGGACATTATGAAAGTGAGCAGTTTACAATTGATCTTTTGGTAACTATTTTACAAAGAAAATTTCCTAACTTTGCCGTCCAAAAAACGGAGCTTAGCACTAATTCTGTTCATTATTTTGTATAGAAAAGCCATTGCAACGTTTTGGTAAATAAAACATTACATCAACATCTATTATGGCTCAGATCAAAGATTTTTCAATTGAAGAAAAACTTGCCTCACTTGCAAAATTGCAAAAAATTGACAGCAAACTCGACGGAATTCAGGTTTTAAAGGGCGAACTTCCAATGGAAGTAAGCGACCTTGAAGATGAAATCGCGGGATTGAATGCGCGTCAAAATCGCATTGAAGAAGAGATCAATGGGATTCAACGCTTTATAGATGAAAAGAAAAACCTGATCAAAGATGCCCAGGAATTGATCAAAAAATATGAAAAACAAAGCGATAACGTAAAGAATAACCGTGAGTTTGAGGCGATCAATAAAGAGATGGAAATGCAAAGCCTCGAGATCAAACTCGCTGAAAGACATATTAAAGAAGCCACTGAAGAAATAGCTGAAAAAGCAAATATGCTTACAGCAGCCAAAGAGGCTGTTGCCAATAAAGAATCTAATCTGAAAGGCAAAAAAGCAGAACTTGAAAAAATTATTGCTGAAACAGAAAAAGAAGAGAAGCATTATAAAAAACTTGAGGATGCAGCCCGTGAAGAAGTAGAACCCAGGTTGTTGCACAGTTATGACCGTATCCGTAATAATTACCGCAATGGACTAGCTGTGGTAGCAGTAGAAAGAGATAGCTGTGGTGGTTGTTTTAATGCGATTCCTCCGCAAAAACAAAGTGAGATCCGTCAACGCAAAAAAATTATGGTTTGCGAAAACTGCGGCCGTATTCTTGTTGATGATGAATTGAACGACAGCATTGAAGTAAAATAATTTTTGAGAAAAATATTTGAGGCGCTTTTTAAGCGCCTTTTTTTGTGCCTCGTCCCATAAGTTTTTTAAATTTTTGCTTTTATAAAATTGTAATTTGCCACTCCATGCTCAAGCAACTTTTTATACAGAATTATGCCATTATCGAAATGCTTCGGATTGATTTTACAAAGCATCTCAACATTATAACAGGCGAAACAGGAGCCGGAAAAAGCATTCTGATGGGAGCGCTCAGCCTCATACTTGGCGACAGGGCAGATACGGGTGTACTGCTGAATAAAGAGGAAAAATGCATTGTGGAAGGAAAGTTTTTATCCTCTGAAAGACCAGTAAAGGATTTTTTGGTTGAAAATGAACTTGATGAAGAAAATGAAATACTGATTCGCAGAGAAATTTCTGCTACAGGCAAATCGCGGGCATTTGTTAATGACACACCTGTCACCCTTCAGCAATTAAAAGCGTTATCGGGATTATTGGTAGACTTGCACCGCCAGTTCGATACACAACATCTGAACGACGCCGGGTTTCAGCTCAATGTGATAGATGCGTTGGCGGGCCATCACGAAAAAATATCGGAGTACAAAACGATCTTCAAACAATACAAATCGCTTCAACTTACGCTGCGCACGCTACAGGATGAACAGGCGGCATCAGAGAAAGAATCAGACTATCACAAGTTTCTATTTGAGGAACTGGAAAAAGCCAACTTTTCAGAAAATGAGATTGAAGAACTGGAACAGGAGATCAGAATTATGTCGAATGCTGAAAATATAAAGAGTACGCTTACTTCAGTTTTGTATTCGATGAATGAACATGATGAATCTTTGCTGGCGCAATTAAAAACTGTAAAATCTTCTGTTGGTTCATTGAAAAATGTGCATCCTTCTCTGTCTGATATAGATCAGCGCCTCGAATCGGTTTTGATAGAATTAAAAGACCTTTTTAATGAAGTGGAAAGCGTTAATGACGATGTTTCGTATAGTGAAGAAAAGATGCATGAAATGAATGAACGCATGAGCACCGCTTACTCACTTTTAAAAAAACATCAGGTGCACACCACAGCAGATCTTTTGAAAGTGAAGCAACAATTAGAAGCGCAATTACAACGCTCAGGCGATAGAAGTGCTGAAATAGCACAAATGGAAAAGCAATTGGCCGCATTGGAAAAAAATCTGACACAGCAGGCATTAAAAATCAGGAAGAACCGCCAAAATATAATCCCTGATTTTGAGAAAAAGGTCAATTCGCTTTTGCAACAGGTAGGAATGCCCAATGCCAGACTGAAGGTAGAGATGAAAGAAAATGAATGGCTGCTGCCGTCGGGAATGGATAACATTGATTTTCTATTTAATGCCAATAAAACGGGATTTCAGCCTGTGAGTAAAGTGGCAAGTGGCGGAGAATTAAGCAGGTTGATGCTGATCATAAAATCGCTGGTTGCCAAAAGCATGAGTATGCCTACACTTATTTTCGATGAAATAGATTCCGGTATCAGTGGCGAGGCGGCAAAGCAGGTAGGGCTTATTATTAAAGATCTTTCTGAAGATCACCAGATATTGCTGATCACACATCAGCCACAGATAGCAGCCAAAGCATTCAGCCACTTTTTTGTTTATAAAGAAGTAAAATCAGGAAAGGTGATAACAGCAGTAAAGCAACTCAATAGTGATGAACGCATACACGCCATTGCCACCATGCTGAGCGGAGACAAGCCTACAGCAGCAGCCGTGGAAAATGCCAGGGAAATGATTGATTGACAAGGGCTTTTTTGCTATTGGGAAGAATCGCTTATTTTCGGAGCGCAAAATTTTAAATCATGTCGTATAACTTATTAAAAGGTAAAAAAGGAATTATTTTCGGAGCACTTGATGACAAATCCATAGCGTGGAAAACAGCTTTGCGGTGCCATGAAGAAGGTGCAGAGATAGTACTCACCAATGCACCTGTGGCTATGCGTATGGGTGAAATAAATAAACTGGCTGAAAAGATCAATGCACCCGTAATAGCCTGCGACGTGACGAGCAATGACGATATGGAAAATCTAATTGTTAAATCCAAAGAACATTTTGGAGGAAAATTCGACTTTGTATTGCATAGTGTAGGTATGAGTTTGAATATGAGAAAAGGAAAATCTTATACCGAACTGGATTACGGATGGAATCAAAAAACACTTGATATATCAGCTACCAGTTTACACAGGTTATTAGCGGCTACTTTAAAACACGAAGCGCTCAATGAATGGGCGAGTGTGGTGGCGCTTACCTATATTGCGGCGCAGCGCGTATTTCCGGATTACAGTGAGATGGCTGATGCCAAAAGTTTGTTGGAAAGTATAGCCCGCAGCTTCGGTTATCATTATGCGCTTAAAAATAAAGTACGTGTAAATACGGTTTCGCAATCACCCACGCGCACTACGGCAGGAAGCGGAGTGAAGGGATTTGAAGGTTTTATTAGCTATGCCGAAAAAATGAGCCCGCTTGGCAATGCCACCGGCGAGGCATGCGCAGATTATGTGGTCACTTTATTCAGCGATCTTACAAAATATGTGACCATGCAAAATCTGTATCACGATGGCGGATTTTCTATGACAGGCGTAACACAGGCAGTAATAGAGCAGATGGAAAAATAAGTAAGAAAATTATTAAAAAAAACTCTGAATAAGTGCTTTTGAAAGAAAGCATTTGAAAATAAAAAAACCCCGCTAATCCGGCGGGGTTAATTTTTTTTTAGATCAGGAGATCAATATTCGTCTTCATTAAAAAAGAAATCTTCCTGGCTTGGATAGTCGGGCCAGATATCTTCAAGGCCTTCATAGATCTCACCACCTTCGTCTTCTAATTCCTGCAGATTTTCTACTACTTCGATAGGCGCTCCGCTTCTGATGGAGTAATCAATCAGTTCATCTTTTGTAGCCGGCCATGGTGCTTCTTCCAGGTGCGAGGCAAGTTCTAAAGTCCAAAACATATCTTTAAAATTCTTTTTGTTTTTTTAATAAAATAGAAACCCAGGGTTTCCAATTTTCCGCAAATGTAAAAGTATTATCGATATTTCCAAATAATGTTTTACCGGTTGCCGGATTGCAGTATCAGACGTGATTTCATCAGCCTTTGTTGCATCTGTTTGCCTGATTTTTTTTGAGGAAGTCTATAATCCATAATTGTTATTTTTACCGCATGTTACATGCCACAGGTATTTCAAAAAGTTATGGCCATCTTAAAGTACTGCGCGGAGTGGATATAGCGATCAATAAAGGCGAGATCGTGAGTATAGCCGGAAGTTCGGGTGCAGGAAAGAGTACGTTACTGCACATATTGGGTACGCTTGATACGCCTGATACGGGAAAAATTTTTTTAGAAAATAACGAAATAAGTGCTTTTCAGGGGCGCAAGCTGGCAGCTTTCAGGAATAAGCATATTGGTTTTGTATTTCAATTTCACCACTTACTACCTGAGTTCAGCGCGCTGGAAAATATTTGTGTGCCGGGTTGGATCGCCGGCAACAGCGGAAGCAAATTGAAAGCGAGAGCACTTGAGCTGCTTGCACTGCTTAATCTTCAGGATCGTGCAGATCATAAACCATCTGAATTATCCGGTGGTGAGCAACAGCGTGTGGCTGTAGCCAGGGCACTTATCAACAAACCACATATTGTAATGGCCGATGAACCTACCGGCAACCTGGATTCACAAAATGCAAGAAGTTTGCATCAACTCTTCATTGATCTGCGCGATAAGTTTGAACAAACATTTCTAATTGTAACACATAATGAAGAATTAGCTGCTCTCAGCGACAGGGTATTACACATGAAGGATGGAAAAATTCTTTAAAAAAAATGTATTGGAATGATCAAAGAAAAAATTTTAGTGATTGGCGCTTGTGGCCAGATAGGCGTGGAACTTACACTGGCGCTGAGAAAAATTTACGGCAATGAAGCGGTGGTGGCGTCTGATCTGCGACAGGAAAATCCACTCTTGAAAGGCACAGGACCATACGTTACATTGGATGTGATGAACCGTGAAATGTTGCATGTGATGATCGTAAGGCAGAATTTTACACAGATCTATTTGCTTGCTGCCATTCTTTCTGCCACAGGCGAGCAAAACCCCCAACTTGCATGGTCGTTGAATATGCAAAGCTTGTTGAATGTTCTTGAAATTTCAAAGAATGAAAATGTGAGGAAAGTGTATTGGCCCAGCAGTATAGCGGTATTCGGGCCTTCCTCTCCAAAAAAGAATTGCCCTCAGCAAACGATCATTGAACCTGTAACGGTTTATGGTATCAGCAAATTTGCCGGAGAATTTTGGTGTAATTATTATTTTAATAAATACAAAGTAGATGTACGCAGTATCCGGTATCCGGGTCTGATCAGTTATAAAAGCCAGCCCGGCGGTGGCACTACAGATTATGCGGTAGAAATATATTACGAAGCACTTGAAAAAAAGAGTTATGATTGTTTCATAAAAGAAGATACTTACCTGCCAATGATGTACATGCCTGATGCGATTCGTGCAACCATCGAATTAATGGAAGCGCCTGCCGATAAGATTTCTGTACGTACATCCTACAACCTTCATGGTATGAGTTTTTCTCCAAAAGAAATAGCCGCCGAAATTAAAAAACACATTCCTGATTTTAAGATTTCTTATCGTCCCGATTACAGGCAGGCAATAGCCGAAAGCTGGCCTCAAAGCATTGATGATGCTGTGGCTAACAGAGACTGGAACTGGAAGCCGGCCTACGACCTGGCAGCCATGACAACCGATATGTTTCAAAACTTAAGCAATAAAAAAGTGTAAAGTTCGTTGCTGCGATTTTCTTGTTTAGATTGAAAGTTTGATTAGCTTTGCAGCCATTTTTAAAACAAACAAAAAATCACAAAAAAACTAAAGAAAATGAAAAAGTTTTTCCTTTTATTGGCAGTGGGTTCTTTCACAGCATTCGCTGCAAGTGCACAGACTACCAGCTTTGGAGTAAAAGCAGGTATGACCAGCGCAAACATGAAAGCTTCAGGTGGTGGAATGACCATTACAACTGATTCTAAGATCGGTTTTTATGCTGGTTTCCTTGCCGAGATCGGTGTTTCTGAATCCTTTGCTGTACAACCTGAATTGTATTATGCAGCTATGGGTGCAAAACAGGAATATAAATTTGAAGATGAGAGTTATAAAATAACTGAAAATTCAAATTATTTGAACCTGCCTATTTTGTTGAAATACAAAAACCAGGGTTTTGCTGCTTTTGTAGGACCACAAGTTGGATATTTGCTTTCTGCAAAATCTAAAGCTGAAGGTGAATCAATGGATTCAAAAGATAGCTACAAATCAATCGATTTCAGTGGTATCATCGGAGCTGGTTACACTTTACCAAGCGGAATCGGTATTGATGCCCGTTACCAAATGGGTTTTGCAAACATCGCAAAAGATACTGATGGCGAAGGTACAGTTAAGAACAACGCGTTTATGGTAGGTTTGCATTATTTCTTCAACAGATAATAAGCAATCTTTAAACATTTTGCAAGTACCCTAAAGGTTTAAACCTTTAGGGTATTTTCGTTTTAAATACAACCCGCCGGTTTACACTTTTCCGCCTTCGAATTGCCCCTCCCCGAAAATTATTTCGGGTATTTTTTTACGCGGAATAATTATCTTACAAAAAAAATGAAAATGAGGTGGGGATTGATATTGGTATTTGTCCTGATTGTTCAAAGTGGATTTTGCCAGCAGTTTGAAAAAGAAATGTCAGTTTATATTCAGGGAGGTATTGGCTTGCCAACCGGAATGTTCAGTAGCATATACAAACTTACCCTTAATGGAAAGGTGGGATTACAATATGATATCTCACCCAAAACGAACCTGGTAGCTGAAACGGGGTTTATGTATTTTTTTAAGAAGAATAAACCTGGAGGTATTTCCTTTATTCCGCTTACCGGGGGCATAGAATATGAAGCAGCACCAGACACTCAAGCTTCCATTCAGATAGGCGGTGCATTACTTGCAGATCGTCCTGTTCAAATTTATTTTGCAGTGCAGCCCGGTGTTGCCTATAACTTTACCGAACATACTTCGTTAAAACTGGATTATACCGGATTTGTAAGTTATGGCTACGTGGTAGGTGGTTTAAATCTCAGCTATAGATACCGTTTGTAACCTAAATTTTTAAAAAAATTTTACTTTAAAATATTTTTAATTATGAATATAATATGATATTTACAGTGTTGAATCAGACATTACTACAAAATTAAATTTAAACAACATGAGAAAGTTAATGTTAATTATTGCAATTGCAGGCTTCTCTTTTTCTGCAAGTGCTCAGCAGGCACCCACCAAAATTAGTATCGCTGCAAATATTGGTGCGCCTACCACTACGGGTTATAAATTGGCTTATGGTGTCGACTTGCAGGCCGATTTTCCGGTGGCTTCGGCTTTAGCCATTACAGCAAGCGCCGGTTATGAAAATTACCATTGGAAAGTAGGCGGCTATTCTGATAATGTGGGTTATATACCCTTATTAGGTGGTGCTAAGTTTAACTTTGGTGAATCTAAAGCTTATGGCCATGCTCAACTTGGATATGGAATCGCTACTGCTAAAGGTGGTGAAGGCGCATTTGCGTATGCACCAAGCATAGGCTATAATTTTAGCCCAAACCTGGACGGCTCCATAAAATATCTTGCAATGAGTAAAAATGGAAGCACGCTTGGCTCTGTCAATCTGAGAATCGCGTATAATTTTTAGTTTGTATTAAAAATAAAAAGCCTTCCAACTTCCGGAAGGCTTTTTCTATAATTTCTATAGTTTCAATACGTCCTTCATTGTGTATAATCCCTTTTTGCCCTTTAAGAATATTGCAGCTTCCAAAGCGCCTGTGGCAAATCCGTTTCGGTTATATGCATCGTGCCTGATGGTGATCGAATCATCAGAGCAGAAATATTTTATTTCGTGTGACCCTGGCACTTCTTCCATCCGATAGCTGGAAATTCCCAGACTTGAATTGCTCTCACTCTCACCCGGAATCCAATTTTTTTTCTTTCCGCTATCAATGATCTGCTCTGCAAGCGTAATAGCTGTGCCGCTGGGCGCATCTTTTTTATGGATGTGATGTGTTTCAGAGATATTTACATCATATTGCTCTTGTGATGAAATAAGACTGGCGAGGCGCTTGTTCAACTCGAAAAAAATATTTACGCCAATACTGAAATTACTTGCGTAGATAAAGCCTGCATTATATTTCTTTACTGCATCTTCAATTATATTAAAATCATTTAACCAGCCGGTAGTTCCGCAAACTACCGGCACTCCGTGCTTAAAGCAAAAAAGAATATTTTCTACTGCGGCTGAGGCCTGCGTAAATTCAATGGCTACATCTGCATCTTTAATATCAGAAGATATTTGTAAATCATCATGATTGTTTGATTTTAAAACAATATCAATACCTTTTTGAATAGCAATAGCTTCAATTGCTTTACCCATTTTTCCATAACCTATCAATGCGATCTTCATAAAATATAAATTAGCGGGGTAGATTAATTTTTACAGGCTTTTCTCTTAAACTAAATACCAGGCTTATTGATGCATTACCAGTAGCCATTTGGTAGCCGGGTTTTATTTTCATGCTCAGGTCGGGGCTTACATCAAATGATTTTAAATGCGCATCTACCGTAGCATCTACCACATTTAATCCCCACCAGATTAAAAAAGCCAATACTGAATAATCGATGTTTTGACGAAATGAATTTCGGTAGAACCTTAATGCCTCTGTTGGAAGATTTTGCAATTCAGGACTTATGAGTGAGTCGTTCAAGGGATCTTCGTCGGTCCGGTATATGTAAGCATCTTTAAACTCTTTGTAGGTCTTAAGGTTTGAAAAAAAAAATCCTGCAGATACTCCCAATCCGGCATAGACAATCGGAATTTTCCAATATTTTTTATTATATGCCTGGCCCCATCCCGGAAGTATAGCAGAGCGGATAGTAGCGGTTCTGGGATTAAATTTTTTGTTAACAATGGTATCCATTTGCAATGGATTTTTCGTTGCCAGTGAATCAGGAAGTTTACCGGATTCCACGATCAGTGTATCATTTACCTGTTGGCAAAATGCCGACGGGCAGTTTAATAATAACACTAACAAGCATCCAAAAATAATTGATCGTTTAAGCATAACCGTTAATCCGGCTGAACATCAAATTTTTCCAACAGGCTGTTCAGCTCATGAATGGAATAATAATCAAAGGTAATACTACCTGTGCCTTTCCTGGAGTGCGACAATTTCACCCTGGTGCTGAAATGCGATGCCAACTGGTCTTCAATTTTTTTGAAGGCCGGTGAAAGTGTTGATTTAGCGGAAGCATTGTTTTTAGGGGTATATAGTTTTCGAACCAGTTCTTCTGTTTGTCTTACAGAAAGGCCTTTGGTCTTAATTTCTTTAAAAATAAAGAGTTGTTTGTCTACAGCATCTACATTTATAAGCGCTCGGGCGTGCCCCATGCTGATCGTATTATTTCTCACAGCTACCTGTATGTCAGGCGGAAGTTTTAGCAATCTCAAATAATTGGCAACAGTACTTCTTTCTTTTCCCATGCGTTCGGCCAGTTCTTCCTGTGTGTAGTTCATTTCATCCATCAACTGCCGGTAGCTTAATGCAATTTCAATTGCATTAAGGTCTTCCCTTTGAAGGTTTTCCAAAAGAGCCAGTTCAAGAATTTTGCTGTCTGTAAGTTCTCTTATAAAAACCGGAACTTCCTGCAACCCTGCTATTTTTGCTGCGCGATATCTTCTTTCGCCCGCTATAATGCGAAACTTACCATTAGATAATTTCATTACAGTAAGTGGTTGAATGATATCATGCATTTTCACTGAAGCAGCAAGTTCGCTCAGCGCTACCTCATCAAAATCCCTTCGTGGCTGTTCGGGGTTTGGCTCAATCTGGGAAAGAGGTATTTTATTGATAGTGGCCACTTTTTGAGTGGTTTCTTTCAACAAACTTTTTTCTGTATTGCTCAGGTCTGAGTTAATATTTTCAAGCAGGGAACGAATTCCTTTGCCCAGTGCATCTTTTTTCTTCGGTGTACTCATCTTTTTCTTCCGTGTTTTTAAGGATTTTCCATCACTTTTTGATCTTGTGAAAGCTTGGTAAGATTATTTTTTTGAAGAATCTCCCTTGCCAAATTCAAATAATTGATTGCGCCTTTGCTTTCGGCATCGTATAAAATGGCAGGTTTGCCCATACTCGGAGCTTCGCTTAATCTCGTATTTCTATGGATTACGCTGCTGAAAACGATATCTTCAAAGTGTCGTCTCACTTCATTTACTACCTGGTTGCACAACCGCAACCTTCCATCGTACATCGTCATTAACAATCCCTCAATTTGTAATTGTTCATTCAACCTGTTTTGTACAATTTTGATCGTATTTAATAATTTTCCCAAACCTTCCAGTGCAAAAAATTCTGCCTGTACAGGCACGATCACACTATCGGCAGCTACTAAAGCATTTACGGTTATTAATCCAAGCGAAGGCGAGCAATCGATAATGATGAAATCGTAGTCATCCTTTACAGGTTGTAATATATTTTTCAATACCGATTCCCTGTCAGGATAATTGATCATTTCTATCTCTGCCCCCACCAGGTCTATGTGAGAAGGAATGAGATCGAGATAAGGGATTTCTGTTTTCAGAATCACATCTCTTGCTGGCGCTTCATTCACCATACAATCGTAAATACCTTTGGTGATATTATGGAGATCAAAACCTACACCTGTAGTGGTGTTAGCCTGCGGATCTGCATCCACAAGCAAGGTTCTGAATTCGAGCACCGCAAGGCTTGCAGATAGATTGATGGCAGTAGTCGTTTTTCCAACACCACCCTTTTGATTCGCTATACCAATTGTTTTAGCCATAAAGTTTGCAAAAATACCATATTCCGTTGTTAGCCGGAAACCATATAATTTATATAGTTGTGCTAAAGTATTGTTTTATGATTGAAATTGGCGATGACTGTTGATTAATTAACGGCTTTGTGGATTAATATTCTGGTTATAAGCGATCAGGATTGGCGGAATGCAATTTCCCGCAGAAATCGCAGATTAAATGCACGCAGGTTTTCACAGAAAAATCAGCAGAAAAAATCAGCGTACGTCAGCGAATCAGATCCGCGCAAATCAGCGGGAAAAAACTTCTTTTTTACAAAAAGCCGAAAAAAGTGCTTTTGAAGGAATGCAATTTCCCGCAGAAATCGCAGATTAAATGCACGCAGGTTTTCACAGAAAAATCAGCAGAAAAAATCAGCGTACGTCAGCGAATCAGATCCGCGCAAATCAGTGGGAAAGAATTTTTTTTTACAATATGCCGAAAAAAGTGCTTTTGACATCAGCACATACTTTTCTCCCGAAGGGAAAAAGCTGCATTCCCCGCGCGTATAGCTAATTTTGCACTTTGAGATCTTAAATGAAATAAATGTACACGATCATCAGCGGAACAAACAGGAAAGACAGCCATACCGAAAAAGTGGCATCGGAATACCAAAGGATTTTAGAAGAAAAAAATATCATTGCACCCATATTTTCCCTCAAGAATTTCGATCCGCTTAAAAGAAGCGAACAATTTTTAGAGATGGAAAACAAATTTCTGATCCCTGCTAAAAAATTTATTTTTATAATACCGGAATATAATGGCAGTTATCCTGGTGTATTAAAAACTATGATTGACAATTCAGACATTCGTAAATGCTGGTTTTATAAAAAAGCACTACTGACCGGTGTGGCTACGGGAAGGGCCGGAAACCTGCGGGGTATGGATCATTTGTCCGACACACTCAATTATCTTAAAATGACTGTTCACTATAATAAATTACCCATTAGCCGGATTGATAAAATTTTAAATGCAAATGGCAGGCTGGATGCTGACACATTAAAAGCTGTGAACCTGCAATTAGATGAATTCATAAAATTTTAAACTTCAATTCATGAGAACACCCTTGGGCACATTGATCGTTGTATTGATCATGATCGCGATTGATCTTTATGTTTATTTCGCCATTCGCTCACTCACCGTTGGAAGTTCGCAGAGATTGCGCAACATCGTTTTTGCAGCATATTGGGCTGTTTCAATTTTGTCTATTGCAGGCCTGGTCATCTTTTTTTCTACCGGCCATGATTTTATGCCGAAAAAAATCAGAACTTATCTTTTTGCAATTGTCATAGGCTTATTTCTATCAAAAATAATTGCTTCAGTATTTTTTATCATTGACGATCTCCGAAGGGTCATACAATGGATCGCTGCCAAATTATTTTTTAATAATACAGAAGGCGCCCAGATGAATGAAGCGCATATCAGCCGGTCTGCATTTCTTACCTGGCTGGGATTGGCCGCCTGTGGTACATTATTCAGTTCGCTCGTATATGGTTTTTCCAATAAATATAATTACCAGGTAAAAAAAGTTAAACTGTCCTTTGATAATTTGCCGCCCGCGTTCAGGGGATTAAAAATTTTGCAGTTCAGCGATGTGCATTCGGGAAGTTTTACAAACAAGGAAGCGGTGATGAGAGGTGTAGATATGATCATGAAACAACAGGCTGATATCATTATTTTCAGTGGCGATCTTGTAAATGATATGGCAACGGAAATGGAAGATTACATGGATGTTTTTAATAAGGTGAAAGCACCTATGGGCGTTTATTCTGTTTTTGGAAATCATGATTATGGCGATTATGTAACATGGCCAAGAAATGGAGTTACCAAGGCTCAAAATCTGGAAAATCTTGCGGGCGTGCATCAGCAATTAGGTTGGGAGTTACTTCGAAACAGACATGTGATCATTGAGAAAGATGGCGATAGCTTTCCTTTGATTGGTGTAGAAAACTGGAGTAATGTGGGCCGTTTTCCAAAGTATGGCGACCTTCCAAAAGCCCACAGTGGTGCAGAAGGATATCCTTTTAAGATTTTAATCAGCCACGACCCCAGCCACTGGGATGCACAGGTGCGGCCGCAATTTCCTGATATAGATCTTACACTTAGTGGCCATACGCACGGAATGCAATTTGGTGTAGAGATACCGGGATTTAAATGGAGCCCGGTTCAATATGTTTATAAAGAATGGGATGGCCTTTATACCGAAGGAAAGCAGAAATTGTATGTCAATCCAGGATATGGATTCATTGGATATCCGGGCAGGGTGGGTATCCTTCCTGAGATCACCGTTTTTGAATTGGTATAAATTTCTTTCAAAAGCACTTTTATTGAGATAAAATAAAAACGGTTTTCCTCTATTCCACTACGTAGCAAGCACCTTCCTGTGCTATTTCACAATTGGGAAATACACCTGATGCTTCTTTTAAAAAACCATCAAGCGATTCGTACATACTTGAAAAATGCCCCATCAATAATTTTTTCGCATTCGCTTTTTTGGCAATCATGGCTGCCTGGACAGATGTAGCATGAAACCTGTCGCGTGCTTTTTCTGCAAGGTCGTGGAGGTAAGTGGTTTCGTGGTAAACCATATCCACATTTTTTATTTTTTCACAGATTTCTTCAAAGTATGTGGTATCGGCACAAAAAGCATAAGATTTGCCGGGCGGTGCAGGTGAAGTTAATTGGTCGTTTGAAATTAACATTCCATCTTTTTTGATGTAGTCTTCTCCATTTTGAAGATTTTCAAAGAATGTTTTAGGAATGTGATTTTTCTCAGTTTTTTCGAGGTCAATTTTTCTTTTATTTTTCTTCTCCCGAAAAATAAAACCGTAGCAGGTAATGCGATGATTTACCTTAAAACAAGAAACTTCCATTTTAGGATCGTCAAGTAAAATGCCCTCTTCACTTATTTCATGAAAATGCAAGGGAAAAGGCATGTGCGCGTTAACGGTGTTTAATTGTAATTCAATTATTTCTTTTAATCCGGGTGGTGCATACACATGCAGTTCATGGGTTCTTTTGTTCAGGCCATAAGTATTTATCAAACCGATCAATCCAAAATAATGATCGCCATGCAAATGGGAAATAAAGATGTGGTTGATCCTGCTTTTGCGCACCTTATAAAGGTTCATTTGCATTTGGGTGCCTTCACCACAGTCTACCAGAAAAAATTGATCCTGGGTTTGTACTACCTGCGAGGTGGGATGTCGGCCATGAGCCGGTACCGCCGAATTGTTTCCAAGTATGGTTACAGCTATCAAAAAGGGTCAGTTTAAAAGTTCTCTTTCTATCTCTTCCATTTGTACGATATCCCAGGCCTCACTTTCGGTGGGTGTCCAGTTTATCACATCCAGTATTTCTAATTCATCCAGAAAAATCCTCAATTCTTTACTTAGCCCAAAGAATACCATAGAAGCATTTTGCTCATAAAAAGACTGTTGAATATTAACCATTTCTATAGCAAAAGGCGCTTCGATATTTTTTATATTTGAAAGATTGATTGCCAGGTTTTTTACGTGCTGATCAAGGAATGGCAGTATTAACTGTTTATAGTCTTCTGTCATTTTTGCAGCCAAAACGGGTTCATCAATCGTAATGACGTGCATTTTCTCTTTGGTATCAATTTTGACTTTCACGTTATTAGTATTAGGGGTACATTGGGTTTGACCAAAGATATTGAAAAGAAAAAGTATTCATATAATCCGCTCTTTTAAGCCAACGACATCACCTGCTTAACTGATTTTTCTTTCCAAATATTTAGTAAAATTTTGGCCACAAAGCCTTTAAACTTTTCAACACCTTGTGCATTCTTTAGTACGTTGGTTAATTGATTTATTTTATTATTATTGTATAGCCTTAAATTGTTTATAAATGGATAACAATTTTTCAACACAAGTAAAAGAGATCATCTCTTATAGTCGCGAAGAAGCCCTGCGATTAGGAAATGATTTCATTGGAACCGAACACCTTGTACTCGGATTGATACGTGACGGAGAAAATACTGCAATGAAAATTTTAAAATCATTGAATGTAGATCTGTACGAATTAAGGAAGGAAATTGAAATGGCCGTGAAAGATAAAACCGGCAAAAATATCAATAACATTAATTCTTTACCGCTCACCAAGCAAGCTGAAAAAGTAATCCGCATTACGGTGCTGGAAGCTAAAACGCATAAGAGCCCTATGGTAGAAAGCGAGCATCTGATGCTTTCAATTCTTAAGAATAAAGAAAACATAGCCACTCAGATACTGAATCAGTTTGATATTGATTACGACATATTTAAAACTGAGCTCGGGTATGTAAAAACCGACACCAAGGCCGAATTGCAGGATGAGGACGAATTCGAAGAAAAATATTCTTCACAGCGGGCTACCAAAGGAAGCGCTGCGCAGGCCAAATCTAAAACTCCTGTGCTGGATAATTTTGGCCGCGACATTACACGACTCGCCGAAATGGGTACTCTTGATCCCATAGTGGGAAGAGAAACTGAAATTGAAAGAGTTTCACAAATATTAAGTCGCAGGAAGAAAAACAATCCTATCCTGATCGGTGAACCCGGTGTGGGTAAAACCGCAATTGTAGAAGGACTTGCGCTGCGGATCGTTCAAAGAAAAGTAAGCCGGATCCTTTTTGATAAGCGCGTGGTATCACTTGATTTGGCAGCACTTGTTGCGGGTACAAAATACCGTGGTCAGTTTGAAGAAAGGATGAAAGCCATCATGAATGAATTGGAAAAGAACAGGGACGTGATCCTTTTTATTGATGAGATACACACCATTGTAGGTGCGGGTGGAGCAAGTGGCTCTCTCGATGCTTCAAACATTTTTAAACCTGCTCTCGCGCGTGGCGAACTGCAATGCATAGGCGCCAGCACACTGGATGAATACAGAATGTATATTGAAAAGGATGGTGCTTTGGATCGTCGTTTTCAAAAAGTAATGGTTGAGCAGCCAAGTGTAGAAGAAACTATAGAAATACTCAACAACATCAAGAGTAAATATGAAGATTACCATAACGTGATCTATGATAACGAAGCTATTGATGCCTGTGTAAAACTCAGCGACCGGTATATGACAGATCGGTTATTGCCCGACAAAGCGATTGATGTTTTGGATGAAGTGGGTGCACGTGTGCATCTGAAAAATATTAATGTGCCCAAAGAAGTGATCGAACTGGAAAAAAAGATAGATGAGATCAAGCACGAAAAGAATAAAGTGGTGAAAAGCCAGCGGTTTGAGGAGGCTGCCTCTTTACGCGACACAGAAAAACGCTTACAGGAAGATCTTGAAAAAGCTAAAAATTCATGGGAGGAAGAAAGCAAGCATAAGCGTTATCCAATCAATGAAGAAGCAATAGCCGAAGTGGTTCATATGATGACCGGTATCCCTGTAAAAAGAATGGTACAGGCCGAAACAGAGAAATTGAGAAGAATGGGTACTGATCTGAAAGGCGCTGTGATAGGCCAGGATGAAGCGATAGACAAAGTAGTGAAAGCCATCCAGAGAAACAGGGTTGGGTTGAAAGATCCTAAAAAACCGATCGGAACATTTATTTTCCTTGGCCCGACCGGTGTAGGTAAAACCGAACTTGCCCGCGCTCTTGCACGCTATATGTTCGACAGTGAAGATGCGCTCATCAGGATTGATATGAGTGAATACATGGAAAAGTTTACGGTTAGCCGCCTGATAGGTGCCCCTCCGGGCTATGTAGGTTATGAAGAAGGTGGCCAGCTAACAGAGAAGGTTAGACGCAAACCCTATTCCGTAATCCTGCTGGATGAAATTGAAAAAGCGCACCCTGATATTTACAATATATTATTACAAGTGCTGGATGATGGCCAGCTTACTGATGGCCTGGGAAGAAAAGTGGATTTTAAAAATACGATGATCATTATGACATCCAATATTGGCGCAAGGCAATTGAAAGATTTTGGAGATGGCGTAGGTTTTACCACTGCAAGCCGCATGAAAAATGTGGATGAGAATAATAAAGCAGTGATTGAAAAAGCATTGAAGCGTACGTTCAGCCCCGAATTTTTGAACAGGATTGATGATGTGATCATTTTCAACCAGCTTTCTGAAGAGAATATCTTCTCTATTATTGACATCCTGATGAAAGATGTGAAAAAGCGTTTGGACAATCTTGGACTTACATTGGAACTTTCAGAAGATGCGAAGAAATTCATTGCTGAAAAAGGATATGATGCTCAATTTGGCGCAAGGCCTTTGCACCGGGCACTTCAGAAATACCTGGAAGATCCGCTTGCAGAAGAAATATTGAATACAAAAATTAAAAGTGGAGATATTCTGGTTGCAAAACTGGAGAAAGAAAAAACCAGGCTGGTATTTGAGGCTAAGTCTCCTTCCAAAAAAGAAAAAGCTTCAGAAGTCTAGTAAGAATTATTATACAGGCAATCCCGGATTATCAGTCCGGGATTTTTATTATATATGATTGCCCATGTTAATTTTTTACTTTTGCTCAAAATTTAAACGCTGGTTAATGGAAATAAAAAAAGTTTCAGTGATAGGTGGAGGAACCATGGGAAATGGAATAGCTCATGTGTTTGCTCAAAATAATTTTTCGGTAAATCTTATTGATGTAAATGAGCAGCAATTAAAAAATGCGCTTGATACAATCGGTAAAAATCTTGACAGGCAAATAAAAAAGGGAACACTGACTGAAGATCAAAAATCTGCTGCAATTAAAAATATAAATACCGGAAGCAGTATAAATGAAGGAGTGAAAGATTCCGACCTGGTGGTAGAAGCAGCAACAGAAAATGAAACTTTAAAACTTAAGATCTTCAAAGAAATAGATGCCTACGCTCCCGCGCATTGCATCCTCGCAAGCAATACTTCTTCTATTTCAATCACGAAAATTGCTGCGGCTACAACCCGGCCGGATAAAGTGATCGGGATGCACTTTATGAACCCTGTGCCAGTGATGAAGCTGGTGGAAGTGATCAATGGTTATCACACTTCAAAAGAAATAACAACGCAGATTTTGGAGTTATCAAAAGGATTAGGGAAAGTGCCTTGCGAAGTGAATGATTATCCCGGTTTTATTGCCAACAGGATTTTAATGCCCATGATCAATGAAGCGATTTATGCATTGTACGAAAATGTGGCCGGAGTGGAAGAGATAGATACGGTAATGAAGTTAGGAATGGCACATCCTATGGGGCCACTCCAGCTCGCAGATTTTATAGGACTGGATGTGTGTCTTTCTATTTTGAATGTATTGCATGAAGGATTTGGAAATCCGAAATATGCACCTTGCCCGTTACTTATAAAAATGGTTACAGCAGGAAATCTTGGCAAAAAATCAGGAAGTGGGTTCTACAAATATTGAAGATGCCTAAAGTGAAGGATTGGCTTCTTCCGCTTCTTTTAATTTTTTTCCTATCTGTCCGGTGAGTGTGTGCCAAAACATCACAAAATCGCTGCCCAGACTATAAAGAGGATAAATAAACGTAGCAGGTTTATTCTTTTCGAAAAAGAAATGACCAAACCATGCAAAACCATATCCGCAAAGCGGAATGATCACAAACCAAAACCATTTTCCTGTAATGATTCCGGCAATCAGGCAGAGAATAACGAGCAACGTGCCCATAAAATGCAGGCCACGGCTGACAGGATTTCGGTGCTCAGTAAGGTAATAAGGATAAAAATTCCAAAAGCTTTTGTATTTCTTTTCCATATAAAACAGTTTAAGATTTCGAAACTTTACTTTCTTTCAAAAGCACATTTTTTATGTTTTTTAAAAAATCTGAAACCACTATCTCACGGCTTACAGGTATGCCTACACTTAAATGGCAAAACAATTGCATTTCATTTTTATAAATCTCGCATTGATTATCTTTTAGTACCCGCATTACATCATTCAATTCAGGATAATTACACTCTATCGAAAATGGTTTCATAATAGTGCATTGTACGGTGGGTGTGCATTGCAGCACCAATGAAGCTGCCATTTTATATGCGTTATATAATCTTGGAATTCCTAAAAGTGTTCCTCCGAAGTAGCGCACCACCACAATGAGCGTATTTGTCAATTCACGGGAATCTATTTGTGAAAGAATGGGCTTTCCGGCAGAACCACCTGGTTCGCCATCGTCGCCCGATCTGAATAAGCCGCCTCCGGCTTCAAGGCGGTATGCAAAGCAATGATGAGATGCTTTTGGGTGTTCTTTCTTAAGCGTTTTTAAATGAATTTTAAATTCTTCTACCGTTTTGATAGGAAAAGCATAAGCAAGAAACCTGCTTTCCATAATCTTATGTTCAGCAAAACCCTTTTGTGTGATTGTGAAAAAACTTTCTTTTTCCTTCATGACTTCATGTGTAACCATCGCATTGCATTTTGAAAATAGATATTGTCGTTTAAAGATTTATCCCAATTCATTGAAGCGATAAGTTTGCCCGGATGGGCTTCTCCTAATGGGAAAGGGTAATCACTTCCTAGGCAAACATACTCTTCTCCCATCATATCCAGCAGGAATTTCAAGGTTTGTGCGTCATGCACCAGCGAATCGATCCAGAATTTCTTTAAATAATTTCTTGGGCCTATTTGATTATCCACAGCCACAAGGTCTGGCCGTACATCAAATCCGTGTGAAATTCTGCCTATGGTAGCGGGAAAAGAACCGCCTCCATGAGCGAAAGCAAAATGTAAATCGGGGTACTTTTCGAAAACGCCTCCAAAAATAAGACTGCAAATCGCACGGGAAGTTTCTGCTGGCATGGCTACCAGCCACGGAAGCCAATAGCGTTCAAGTTCTTTCATTCCCATCATTTGCCAGGGATGTACGAAAATGGAGCAGTTTAATTGCTCAGCAGCTTCGAAAAAAGGTTGGAATTTTGGTTCACTTAAGTTTTCTCCGTTTATGTTTGTGCCTATTTCTACGCCTTTTAAATTTAATTCGCTGATGCATCTTTCCATTTCCCGAATGGCCAGGTCAGGCTCCTGCATGGGCACGGTGCCCAGGCCGATAAAACGATCGGGTTGTTTATGCACAGTTTCAGCAATGTGGTCATTAAAGTATTGTGACGTTTCCCATCCGTGCTCTGGCCGGGCCCAATAATTAAACAGCACAGGGATAACAGAAATTACTTGTTGAGTAACACCTGTGCAATCCATTTCGCTCAACCTGGCTTCTATCCGAAAACAATTTTCATTCACCTTTCTGAACATCTTATCGCCTTTCATCATGCATGCCTGGCAGTTAATATGCTCGAGCCGTATAAAATCGCCATAGCCAAACTTTTGAGCCCAATGCGGAATGTGCTCCGGCATAATGTGTGTATGGATATCTATCTTCAATTCTGACTTTATTTCTTAACCGGTGGCTCCTGAACGGTGCCACATTTATGGCAGGTGTGCAGGTCTTTGCTGGAATAAAACCTTTCCATAATTGGTGGCAACTGGCTCACGATATCTTCAACGAAAGCAAATTCTTCATGAAGTTTGTTTCCACAATTCTCGCAAAACCACATAAAAGCATCTTCTTCATTTTTTTCTTTTTCCCTGATCTTTTCAATTACCAAACCCACTGTGTTTTCAGGCCTTTGAGGCGAATGTGGAGTTTTGGGAGGCAATAAAAAGATATCACCCTCATTTATTTTGAGTGTGCGCGGCTTCCCATCGTCAATGATTTTCAGTTCAATGTTTCCTTCTACCTGATAATAGAGCTCCTCGCTTTCATTATAATGATAATCCTTGCGTGTATTAGGGCCACCCACCACCATCACTATAAAATTTTCAGCATCCTTATAGATACATTGATTGCCAATTGGTGGTTTTAAAAGATCACGATGATCATTGATCCATTGCTTTAAATTTAAAGGAGCGGTTACAGCCATGATTTAAAAATTTGTAATGAAAAGATGTGATTAAAGTAAACATTTTTTTTGGGAATCGGTATCTTTAAAAAATGCAACTTTTCATTCCCGAAAAATTAGAGAATTTTATTGGAGGGAAGCTTCTCCCGCCGGTCAAAAAAAATTATATTGAAAAAATAAACCCCGCCACAGGCGAACATTTATATCAAATTCCGTTGAGTACCGAAGAAGATGTGAATGCCGCAGTGGAGGCTGCTGAGGCCGCATTTCCGGCATGGTGTGCCATGCGTGCCGGAGAGCGCTTTTTAATCCTGGATAAAATTGCCCGATTAATTGAAGATCATGCAGCATTTTTAAGCAAGGCAGAAACGCTTGATACCGGAAAACCCCTAAAACTTTCATCTACAGTTGATATCCCGCGTGCAGTCGCCAATATCCGGTTTTATGCCACGGCAGCCATGCACTTCGCTTCGGAAAGCCATGCAATGCTTCCAACGGCGATCAATTATACACTTCGACAGCCTCTCGGTGTGGTGGCGTGTATTTCTCCATGGAATCTTCCGCTTTATCTTATTACATGGAAGATTGCTCCTGCATTAGCTACAGGCAATTGCGTAGTTGCTAAACCTTCTGAAGTAACGCCACTTACTGCTTTTTTTTTAGGATTGATTTGTAAAGAAGCCGGATTGCCTGAAGGTGTATTAAATATCATTCATGGCGATGGAGAAGGGGCGGGAGAACCTTTGGTGTCTCACCCTAAGGTCAAGGCAGTATCATTTACAGGCAGCACAAGAGCCGGCAAACGAATTGCTTCTATAGCCTCGCCTCAATTAAAAAAAATTTCGCTTGAACTGGGAGGGAAAAATCCTAATATCATCTTTGCAGATTGTGATTGGGACAGCATGCTTAATACTACCATCCATTCTTCATTCAGCAACCAGGGACAGATATGCCTCTGCGGCAGCCGCATTCTGATTGAAGAATCAGTGTATGAAAAATTTAAGGACGATTTTATTGCAAGAACGAAATACTTAAAAGTAGGCGATCCATTTTCAGATGTTGACCTGGGCTCGATCGTAAGCGAAGTTCATTATCATAAAATACTCAATGCTATAGAAACTGCAAAGCAGGAGAACGGGCGCATCTTATACGGAGGCAATGCAGTTAAGAACGCAAAAGGATTTTTTATTGAACCCACTGTTATTGAAGGATTAGGACCGGATTGCACAACAAACAGGGAAGAGATTTTTGGCCCGGTAGTTACGTTGCAATCTTTTAAAAATGAAGATGAGGCTTTAAAGCTTGCTAATGCCTGTGATTACGGGCTTTCAGCAACTATTTGGACTAAAAATATAAGTGTTGCCAATCGGGTTGCTTCACAATTAAATTGTGGAATCGTATGGATCAATTGCTGGTTGCTGCGCGATCTGAGAACGCCTTTCGGAGGCACTCAAAACAGCGGCATGGGAAGGGAAGGTGGCTGGGAAGCGATGCGCTTTTTTACGGAGCAAAAAAATATTTGTATTAAAATCTAATATATGCAGGATAAAAATCCATCAGAATATCAAACGCCGCTACCCATGGGCGCCTATCCTCCTTCGAGACGCGTAGGAAATTTGTTATTCTTGTCGGGCATAGGGTCGCGCACCAGAGATAACATCGTACCGGGAAGAGTAACTGACGATGATGGTAATACAATCAGCCATGATATTGAAGCCGAATGTCACCAGGTATTTGCAAATGCAAAAGCAGTGCTTGAACAAGCCGGAAGTAATTGGGATAACATTGTTGATGTAACCGTATTTCTGACAGACATGAAAAATGATTTTAAAATCTATAATCGTGTGTATGCTGAATATTTCAAAACTTCTCAACCATGCCGCACCACAGTGGAAGTGAAAAGCCTTCCATCTCCCATTTCGATTGAATTAAAAATAATAGCTACAATTTAAATATCAGGATAATGAATTTTGAAAATACACTTGAGTTTGCCACCAAACTGGATAATGCAGATCATTTGAAAGAATTCCGCAATGAGTTTTACATTCCACTTTTGAATGGCAAAGAATCAATTTACTTTACGGGAAATTCGCTTGGATTGCAGCCTAAAAATGTGCAGGATGCAGTACTTGCTGAATTGGAAGATTGGGCCAATTTTGGCGTTAAAGGGCATGTGCATTCGCGGCATCCGTGGCTTTCATATCATGAAAGATTTCCTGAAAAACTGGCACCCATTGCAGGTGCACTTCCTGCTGAAATTGCAGTGATGAACCAACTCACTACAAATCTTCATCTCATGCTTACCACTTTCTATCGCCCTTCAGGCAAACGCAATAAAATTTTATTTGAAGCAAAAGCATTTCCATCTGATGAATATGTACTTACCTCACAAATAAAACTCGCCGGCCTTGATCCGGAAGAAGTCTTAATTGAAATAAAACCTTCAGAAGGCGCTCATACTATTTCTAAAGAAAGTGTAATTGATGCGATCTTAACGGAAGGAGAGTCTTTGGCATTGGTGATGCTTGGTGGAGTAAATTATTATAACGGACAAGTGTTTGATATGGAAGCGATCACTAAAGCTGCCCATGAAGTTGGTGCTTATTGTGGTTTTGACCTTGCACATGCTGCCGGAAATATAAAATTGAACCTTCATCAATGGCAGGTAGATTTTGCCTGCTGGTGTACGTATAAATATTTAAACTCCGGACCTGGTGGAGTAGGTGGTGTTTTCATTCATGAAAAACATGCAACCAATAAAGAACTTCCGCGGCTCGCAGGATGGTGGGGAACCAATAAAGAACGCCGATTTAAAATGGATAAAGATTTTGATGCTATTCCTACAGCGGAAGGCTGGCAATTAAGCAATGCTCCTGTATTGAGTATGGCTGCACATTTTGCTTCGCTCGAAATTTTTGAAAGGGCCGGGTTCGACAGGATACTTGCAAAATCGTCTGCCCTTACCGGTTACCTCATTTATCTGCTTAAAGAAATTTTAAAAAATGGCGGAAAAAGTGCTTTTGAAGTAATCACTCCTACAAATGACGAAGAACATGGCTGCCAAATTTCTTTGCTGATGAAAGAAAACGGTAAACATTGCTTCGAAATGCTGGAAAAGAATGGGGTCATTGCCGATTGGCGTGAACCTGATGTGATACGCATTGCACCGGTACCGCTTTATAATTCTTATCGTGACGTATTTACTTTTTGCAAGATTTTAGAACATGCGATTCATATAAAAGCATAGTTTACGGTTGGTATAAATCCGAATGATAAGATCGTTTTACCAACCATATTAACAGTAATGAATAAACTTTTAATAAACAAAACAATCTGACGGTTATTCTCTGCGCTGATTAAAGGCTTCAAGATAGTCGCCACAACCATGGTAAGCCTGGGTGTTGTCGGGGCCTGTAAAATAGATTTCAGTTGTATAAGGTGATTTAAAGCCCGACATACCATCTATACATTCTTTATTATATACGATCAGCGTGAGCATTCCTTCTTCGGCCTGGACAATATATTTAACTGAATCGTTATTATTGAAAACAGGTACTGTGAGTGGTTCATGGTATTCATAACCATCTATCAGTTTGAATAAAAGTGAATCTCTTTGAATTTTCAAAAGCCAGAAGGGTTCATTGCCTGTGGCTTGAAATTCTTTACCACGAAACATCACTGCGGCTTTAGCTGTATCATTGCCTGAATGAATTTCAACCTGTGTATTATCTGTTTTATTTGTTGCAGCAGAATCGTTTATAACCTGAGTTGATTCAGTTGATCCATTGTTGCACGATATGATCAGTAAGAAACAGAATCCTGAAAATATTTTCCTGATCATAGATCCTGTATTTTTTGTTTTACAAATTTCATGGCAGGCACATCTTTATAATAAAAAGTGAGTGTGCCATCCTTTAAAGTATAACGGTCCACTTTTTTAAACTGATCTAAAAATGCCTGTTCGCCTTCACCCGGACAAGACATCAATGTCATTGCTCCCGGATCAAACAAAGGGCCTTTCTTTGAGGTATATTCTGCTGTCAATGCATTACAACCGGTAAATACGCTTACTTCATCGCTGTTTTCTTTGAATGTAATAGTTGGCTTTCTGTCTGGGTATAATCCCTGAAAAGAGATTCTTCTTCCGGTGATATAATTTAATTCCCACTTGCCGGCCAATTCATCCGGTGCTGCATTACTCACAGTAAAAGCTGCGATCGTTTTGTTTCCATCTTTCAACAACAAATTGTCATTTTCAAATTCATAGTTGTCCACCTTTTCCAAAGCGGCGAAATATTTGGATTCTAACTGTTCGTTATTCAAGCAGGCCATGCGTGTACTGCCTATTTGTGAAAAAGAAATCTTATTTCCTTTCTTTCTGAAAGTGCCAAAGAAATTATTACATCCGCCCACACCGAAAATTTTTTTGGAGCTTTCATCAAAGGTGATAGTCGGGCGTTTGCCAAAGGATAGTACGCTGTCTCCGTTTAAAACTCTTAAGTTCCATTTTTGAAAAAGGTCGGGAGTGGTTTGGCTTGTTTTTTTAGATGAGCTGCATGATGCGATTATAAAAATTACAGCAATAAGAGATAAATATTTTTTCATTTCGAAGTGTTCTTTTTATTTATTTAAAACTACCTGATTCAATTTTGGTACCACTTATTAAGTTCTTTTTAAAAGTGAAATAGTTGCCTGCCTTACGTTATCAATTACGTTAACGTTCATTTAAAATAAAAAAAAGCATTTAAAAGTTAGTTGAGCCTAACTTTTTATATTTGCATTCTAAAACAATTGGTTTATGGATAACCTGTCGTTGAGCGAAGTGCATGGAACAGTAAGGACGGAGAAGCGTGGCTTCAGAAAAGTTTTAGCTTTTTTAGGTCCCGCTTATTTGGTGAGTGTAGGCTATATGGATCCGGGCAACTGGGCTACGGATATCGCCGGTGGATCTCAATTTGGATATAAGCTGATATGGGTTTTGCTGATGTCAAACCTGATGGCCATCCTGTTACAATCACTGAGTTCGCGACTTGGGATTGTAGCCGGACTCGACCTTGCCCAGGCGTCGCGAAACGCTTATCCTAAATGGGCCAATCTTCCCTTGTATATCCTGGCCGAAATCGCTATTGCAGCCTGCGATCTGGCAGAGATCGTAGGTATGGCCATTGGATTAAATTTAATATTCGGATTACCCCTTGTCTGGGGTATTTGCATTACTGCATTGGACACGATATTGTTATTATTTCTTTTACACAAAGGTATCCGCGTGATGGAAGCCTTTATTATTTCCCTGGTTGCGATTATCGGGGTTTGTTTTTTAATAGAAATGGTGATCGTTTCTCCCGTTTACAGTGATGTTATAAAAGGTTTTGTTCCTTCCAAGCTAAACCATGATGCGCTTTACATCGCTATCGGAATTATTGGAGCTACCGTAATGCCACACAATCTTTATTTGCATTCTTCACTTGTGCAAACGCGCAGGATCGATCCTTCTCCAAAAGGAATCAGGCGTGCCATCAAATTAAATTTACTGGATACTACCATCGCTTTAAATCTTGCGTTTTTTGTGAATGCAGCGATATTGATCCTTGCAGCCGCAGCTTTTTTTTCAAGAGGTTTTTATGGTGTGGCCGAAATCCAGGACGCATCTGTGTTGCTTGAAGAATTGTTTGGAAAAGCAGCTCCCTTATTTTTTGGTATTGCACTTATCGCAGCCGGACAGAGCTCAACGGTCACAGGCACCCTCGCCGGCCAGATCGTAATGGAAGGGCATCTGCATCTGCGCATTCAGCCGTGGCTAAGAAGGCTGATCACAAGGATCGTTGCGATCGTTCCGGCCTTATTTACTATCATTTATTTTGGAGATGAAGCTTTGGGACAGTTACTGGTATTGAGCCAGGTGGTTCTTAGCCTTCAACTTGCCTTTGCAGTAGTTCCGCTGATACACTTTAATTCCAGCAAAAGCCTAATGGGTGATTTTGTGATCCGGCCTTGGGTGATGGCGCTCGCATGGTTGTGTGCAGCCATCATTATTTATCTTAACATCAACCTTGTTATCCAGGAGATCCAGCTTTGGTTGGTAGAATTTAAAGAGGAGGATTTTCTAATTTATCTTTTAGTGATACCACTGGCGATCATCCTGTTATTTCTTTTGGGTTATGTTTTATTGCATCCGTTCTTCTCGAAAGGATCATACATGGGCAAAAATCTTCCTGCATTTGACGCCGACAAGGGCCTCGAAATCCAAAGTAAAAATACCGGAAGAGAAAGCAGGAAGGAATATAGCATACCTCATGGTGTTGCAGAATCTTTTACAGCAGCGGCATCAAGGCCTTACCAAAAAATTGGGATCGCTATAGATTTTACAGGTAAAGAACAGAACGTGATCCAAAATGCGATCAAGCAAGGCGGAAGGCACGCACAATATATATTTATTCACATTGTAGAGAGCGCTGCTGCCACCTATCTTGACAAAAATGCTTTTGATCTCGAAACAAAAATGGATATAGAAAATCTGGAAAAATATGTTTCGATGATGAAAGAATCAGGCTTCAATGCCGAACAGAAAGTAGGTTTCGGAAATCCGGCTAAAGAGATAAGCAAGATCGTGAAATCCGAGCAGGTAGATCTTGTTGTATTGGGCGCTCACGGCCATAAGGGCATTAAGGATCTTGTCTTTGGAACTACAGTTGATAAATTACGCCATAGGATCAACGTACCTGTATTGATCGTAAAATAAATTAATCCATGGGAAGCTGTTTTTTCAAAGCATTGAATAAGATTTCTACAGGGTGGTAGCTTATTGTGTGTGTACCATCTTTTATCTGGTGGCGGCAACTGGTTCCGGGCGCAGCTATGATGGTTCTTTCTTCTTTATCTCTTACAGTAGGAAACAAGACCAATTCTCCTACTTTCATCGAAATATCATAATGCTCTTTTTCGTATCCAAAACTACCTGCCATTCCGCAGCAGCCGCTTGGTATCACAGAAACTTTGTAATGCTCCGGAATAGAAAGCGCGGCTACGCTTGCCTGGATATTACTTAAGGATTTTTGATGGCAATGGCCATGCAGTTTTATGGATGCCACCTCTTCTGTGAAAAATTCTTTGCTGATATTTCCCTGTGCCGCTTCATTTGAAATAAATTCGTCAATGTAGAATACATTTTCAGATAAATTCTTTGCTCTTTCAAGGTTTTTATCACTTGCAAGATCAATGTATTCATCGCGAAAAGTAAGGATGGCGCTCGGCTCAATTCCAACGAGGGGGGACTCTTCAGAAATAAGATCGCACAGCAATTCAATATTTTTATTTGCTATAATTTTTGCTTTGCGGATAAGTCCTTTTGATAACCAGGTCCTTCCGCTTTCAATATGTTTTGGAATTACTACTTCGTACCCTAATTGCTCAAGCAGCAAAATAGTTTTGATCCCTATCTCAGTGTCATTATAATTGGAAAATTCATCGCAAAACAAATACACCTTTCGCTGCTTTATTTCCTGATTCTTTTTTCGGTGCTTTTTATACCACTTTTTCAAGGTGGTTTTATACAACAATGGCATGCTGCGTTTTTGTGCAAATCCTGCATATCCTTTTATAAGATTAGAAAAAGGAGGAGTAGTTACCATGAAATTATATAATCCCGGCATCATGGCTCCTATTGAGGATGACTTTGAAAAATTCGCAATCAGTTTTGACCTTCGCGGAACACCATTCGCATCGTAATAATGTTGTAAAAATTCAGCCTTCAATTTGGCTACATCCACATTGCTCGGGCATTCTGATTTACATCCTTTACAACTGAGGCAAAGGTCCATAACCTCAAGGATTTCTTTGTGATCGTATTTATTGATTTTTGAAGATCTTGTAAGAAATTCTCTCAATATATTGGCGCGTGCCCTCGTGGTGTCTTTTTCATTTTTGGTAGCCATATAGCTTGGGCACATGGTACCTCCGCTGTTATGCGTTTTACGGCATTCGCCGGTACCATTGCATTGCTCTGCATGTTGTAAAATATTTTGATCATGAAACCTGAAAACGGTTTTCAATTCACCTGTTTTTTGGCCTGGTTCATAGCGCAACATGGTATTCATGGGTGGTGTATTTACAATCTTGTTGGGATTGAATAGATGATTGGGATCCCATGCGTTTTTTACACGTTTAAACAATTCATAGTTTTTATTTCCCACCATTTGCTTTATAAATTCACCACGCAACCGGCCGTCGCCGTGCTCGCCGCTAAGCGAGCCGTTGTAGCGTTTTACCAGCGTTGCTATCTCTTCCGCAATTGTTCTGAATAGTTGATTTCCTTCTTCAGTTTTCAGATTAATGATTGGCCGCAGGTGCAATTCACCACTTCCTGCGTGCGCATAGTGTACGGCGCTTAAACCGTACTTTTCAAGTATCTGATTAAAATCACGGATATAAGAAGGCAGATCCTGCACATCTACTGCAGTATCTTCAATAACCGGAACCGGTTTTTCATCCCCCGGAATATTTCCCAGTAGTCCCAGTCCTGCTTTTCTCAGGCTCCATATTTTATCCCGATCAGAATCATACAGCACTGGAAAATAATATCCAAGCCCTTCTGCGCGCATTTCATTTTCACAGGCTTTCGCTTTTTGCTGCACTTCTTGTTTGTCTTTGCCGGTGAGTTCTACCACAAGAATTGCCTGTGGGTCGCCTTGCACAAAAAATCTGTTTTTCCGTTGCTCTATATTTTCTTTAGTGCATTCGAGCACATAATGATCTATAAGTTCACTGGCTGTAGGTTGATATTTTAATGCGATGAGATTCGCCCTTAAAGATTCATCAATGCTGTTGAAATGCACACACATCAGTCCTGCCTCCCACGATGGAAGCGGCAGTAAATTCAATTTTATTTCTGTTACAAATGCAAGTGTTCCCTCAGAGCCTGCTATCAGCTTACAAAAATTAAAAGGTTCACTGCCATCAAATGGTTCCATTTGCATGAGCGCATCCAAAGCATAACCTGTATTCCTTCTTTTAATGGATTGTTTAGGAAATTCCTTTTCTATCTCCAATCTGTTTTCTTTTTCAGAAAGTATGGCGTTTATTTCTTTGTAAATATTCCCTTCAAGATCCTGCTGTTTTGTTTTTTGAAAAAATTCTTCCCCGCTGATTGATTTAAAAATTATTTCTGATCCGTCGGAAAGAATGGCAGAAACCTCTAAAAGATGGTCACGGGTGGTACCGAAAGCGATTGAATTTGATCCGCAGGAATTGTTCCCCACCATTCCTCCAATCATGGCGCGGTTTGCGGTACTTGTTTCGGGGCCGAAAAACAATTGGTAAGGCTTTAAAAATTTATTGAGTTCGTCCCGGATTACGCCCGGCTGCACGCGCACCCATTTTTCTTCTAGGTTCAGTTCAAGGATGGAGGTCATATATTTTGAAATATCCACCACCATTCCATTGCCCACTACCTGGCCGGCCAGAGATGTACCTGCAGCGCGCGGAATTATTGGCAAATGATTCTCAGAAGCAAATGCAACGATCTTTTTTATATCGCATTCATTTTTTGGAACCGCTACTGCCGCAGGCAATTCGCGGTAAGCAGAAGCATCGGTGGCATAAATGATCTTGTGTGCATTATCGAGATATAATTCACCTTCGATCAGGTTTTTTAAAATCAGGAGCCGGTCATTCATTTTTTAATGATCTTAGTGGTAAGAAGAATCGTAAAATTATATCTTAATCAGAATTTATTGATTCTTATTTAAAACGAAAATATTGTGTCTTTAAAATCGGGTAAAAAAATTGTGGTAAATTTTTTTAAAAAAATAAAATTAATGTACAAATTAAAAGTGATCATTACCAGCACGCGGCCGCAAAGAAAAGGAATTGCAGTTGGAAACTGGTTTTCGGAAAAGGTAAGGCAGCATGGAGCATTTGATGTAGAAGTTTTGGATCTGAAAAAAATTGATCTTCCACTTTTGGACGAACCGAATCATCCTAAATTTCAAAATTACACGAAGGAACACACGAAAGAATGGAGCAAAAAAATTAATGAAGCTGATGCATTTGTATTTGTGATCCCGGAATATAATTATGGAATGCCGCCGGCTATGTTAAATGCCATTGATTATGTGTTTAAAGAATGGAATTACAAACCTGCGGCACTGGTAAGTTATGGGGGTATTTCCGGCGGATTAAGGTCTGCACAAATGTGCAAGCTGGTGATGACAACAGTTAAATTGGTGCCGCTCACAGAAGGAATAACATTACCTTTCTTTGAAAAAAATATCAATGAAGAAGGAGTTTTTGTCGGGAATGATCTTATTGAAAATTCTTATAAAATTATGGTGAGTGAATTGGTAAAGTGGACGGAAGGTTTAAAATATATGCGCGAAAAGATTATATAAAAATTGCCCTTCAAAAGCACTTTTATTGAGGTTTTCTAAAACTTTTTGATGAAGTTATTCATAAAAAATATGGTTTGTCCGCGCTGCATTTTAAGTGTTCAGGAAATTTTTAAAAATGCCAAAGTTGAGGTGAAAAATGTTTCACTGGGTGAAGTGGAAATTGAAGAAAAAAATTTTTCTAAAAAATCAAAGGAAATAAAAGCATCGCTCCAGGCTGTTGGCTTTGAATTGCTTGATGATCCCACTGCCCAATTGATCACAAAAATAAAATCCCTGTTGATTCAGCAGGTACAGAGCGGACTGGAAGAACATTTCAGCATTCAAAAATTTTTAAAATCCAAAATTTTTAAAGATTATTCTTCGCTGAGTAAACTTTTTTCTGAAGTGGAAGGCATTACAATAGAGCAGTTTTTTCTGTTGCAAAAAATAGAAAAGGCAAAGGAATTAATAATCTATAATGAAATGCCTTTGTTTGACATTGCAAATTCTCTTGGATACAGCAGCGGCCAGCATCTTTCGTCGCAATTTAAACGTATAACCGGAATGACACCGACACAATTCAAAGCCATTGGAAACAAAGGGCGCAAATCGATTGACAATCTGAATTAATTAAAACATTTTTTTGTTTCTTATTTTTTGATTGAAACAAAATTGTATACAATCTTTCCTTCAATTTGAACTTCTTATCAATCAAAAATGAAGAAGTTTGTAACATGCAATCAACCATGGATAAAAAACGATCTGTAAGAAAGAATTTTCCTGTTTTAAATATGAGCTGTGCATCGTGTGCTGCCAGCTCGCAATCCATGCTGGAAAATTTACCCGGAATTTTGAATGTTTCTGTTAACTACGCAAATGGAAATGCTGCGGTTGAGTATTTGCCGGATGAGATACAACCGCAGGAAATGCAGAAAGCGCTGCAATCTGTGGGATACGATCTTTTGATTGAAGATGAAAATAATAGCCGCGGGAAACTGGAAGAGATTGAAATGAAAAGCTACCAAAGCCTTCGCCGGCGCACATTTCTGGCAATAATATTATCCGTCCCCCTCATTTTAATAGGTATGATCTTTATGAACATTCCTTATGCAGATTACATCATGTGGGTATTGGCAACTCCGATCGTTTTTATTTTTGGCCGGCAGTTTTTTAGCGGTGCCTGGAAGCAATTAAAACACGGCAAAGCAAATATGGACACGCTGGTAGCGATGAGTACAGGTATTGCATATTTCTTTAGTGTTTTCAATATTTTATATCCTTCATTCTGGACAAGCCGTGACATTGCGCCACACGTATATTTTGAAGCTGCGGGAGTTATTATTGCATTTATTCTTATCGGAAAATTATTGGAAGCGCGCGCAAAGGGAAGCACATCTTCTGCAATAAAAAAACTGATTGGTTTGCAACCCAATACTGTGATGAAAGTTGTTGAAGATGGAAGTATCATAACTTTTCCAATTGCCGCTGTAGAAGTGGGAGATGAGCTTGTAGTAAAGCCCGGTGAAAAAATTGCAGTAGATGGAAATGTTTCTTCAGGCAATAGTTTCGTAGATGAAAGCATGATCACCGGCGAACCTGTGGCAGTTGAGAAAATGAAAAACTCACCCGTCTTTGCAGGAACGATCAACCAGAAAGGAAGCTTTCGGTTTGTGGCCGGAAAAGTTGGTAGCGATACTTTGCTGGCGCAGATCATCAGTATGGTGCGCGATGCGCAGGGGAGCCGTGCACCGGTGCAAAAACTAGTAGATAAAATTGCAGGAATTTTTGTTCCTGTTGTAATTGTGATTTCATTGATCAGCCTTGTGTTATGGATTATTTTTGGTGGCAATTCGGGGTTGGTTCATGGATTACTGGCAATGGTTACGGTATTGGTAATTGCTTGTCCGTGCGCATTAGGCCTTGCTACGCCTACTGCCATCATGGTTGGGATGGGAAAAGGAGCAGAGAATGGTATTTTAATAAAAGATGCTGAAAGCCTGGAAACAACAAAAAAAGTAAATGCATTGGTGCTTGATAAAACAGGAACGATCACAGAAGGTAAACCGGTAGTTGCGGGACAGTTTTGGCTGGATCATCGTTTTGAAACCGAATTAGCGTCGCTGGAGAAAATTTCCGGGCATCCGCTCGCAGAGGCAGTGATAGAAGCATTTCCAAAAGAATACGCAGCAGTTTCAGCATTTGAAAATATTCCGGGAGCTGGTGTTTCCGGTGAAATTGACGGAAAGATATATTTTGCCGGCAATGCAAAACTGATCCGTGATAACCGAATAAGCATGGATGTTAGTATAAATGATAAAGCTGAAGCATTTTTAAAAAAAGCATACACAATTGTTTACTTTGCTGATAAAGATCGTGTGCTGGGAATTATTGGGATCACTGATAAAATAAAAGATTCTGCGGTGGAAGCGATCCGTCAGTTAAAAAAGGAAAATATTAATTTGTATTTGCTTACCGGCGATCATGATTCTTCCGCAATTGCTGTTGGCAAATTTGTCGGAATTGATTCTGTAAGATCTGAAATGCTTCCGGAAGATAAACGTGATTTTGTAAAGCAATTGCAGCGCGAAGGAAAAACTGTCGCGATGGTAGGTGATGGAATCAATGATAGCGCAGCTTTGGCGCAGGCCAATATCAGCATTGCCATGGGAAAAGGAAGTGATGTGGCTTTGGATGTGGCAAGGATGGCGATCATTTCAAATGATCTCAGAAAAATCCCACAGGCATTTTCTTTGAGCCGGATTACTGTTGCTACGATCAAACAGAATTTGTTCTGGGCATTTATTTATAATGTGATCGGTATTCCATTGGCTGCCGGTATTTTGTATCCTGTAAATGGATTTTTATTGAACCCAATGATTGCGGGAGCTGCGATGGCGTTGAGTTCTGTAAGTGTTGTAACAAATAGCCTTCGATTAAAAACAAGAAAATTGGTACTATAAAAATTTAAAATAAAAATTATGAAATTCAAGACAAATATTATGTGCGGAGATTGCATTAAAAAAGTAACTCCTTACCTAAATAAAACTGTAGGTGATACAAATTGGTCTGTTGATACAAAAGATCCGAAAAAAATATTGACAGTAGAAAATGAAAGTGTAAAAAGTGATGATGTTGTAAACAGCCTCGCAGCGGCAGGATATAAAGCCGAGAAGATTTAAAAAGACAGTTCCTTCAAAAGCACTTTTTTTAATGATTTTATAAAAATTATTTTAAAAATTTACGGGAAGAATTCAATCACGGATCCAGGTAGTTTTGGATGCAATATCGCCACGAACATTTAAAGTTTGTGAAATATCCTTTTTGTGCCCGATATAAAAAAAGCCAATGAGTTTATCCTGCGGCCCAAGTCCGAAAAAAGTTTTTGCTTCATCCATGTAGGTAATGCCGCCGGTGGATAAATAGGCCCCTAATCCATAAGCAGTAGTGGTTAGAAACATATTTTCAATGGCGCATCCAACGGCAAGGATCTCTTCCACTTCGGGTAATTTATCGGAGCGTTTCATGCCGATGGCGATAATGTGAGAAGCCATCATCGGGTAATCTGTAAACTTTTTTATCTTCACTTCACTCGGGTTTTCATTGTGCTTTTTATAGAGTTTTACTTGCATATCAGCAAAGGTTTTCCGTCCTTCATCAGCAAAAACAGTAAACCTCCATGGTTCCGTTTTTTTATGATTCGGAGCAAAATTTGCATTTTCTAAAACCCTGAGAATAATTTCTTCATCCACTTTTTTCCCTGGTTCATACTGGTGCGGATAAATGCTTTTTCTATTTTTTATGATATGATTGATATCAGTAATTACCGGCGAAGTCATTTTTTTATTTTTTTGTTTGGTGCAAAGGTAGCTGCAAAGTTGCTGCTTCCTTTTTTTGCTATTTTTGGGCACAAAAAAATTGTAAAGTATGAGCCAGTTTTCGGAATTTAATTTTAAAGGCAGAAAAGCACTTGTTCGTGTAGATTTCAATGTGCCATTGAATGATGAGCGCGAAATAACTGATGATACAAGAATAAAAGCTGCGCTGCCTACGATTCAAAAAATTTTGGATGATGGTGGAAGTGTTATTCTTATGTCACATTTAGGCCGGCCTAAAAAAGGACCTGAAGAAAAATATTCTCTGAAGCAGCTGGTTCCACGCTTAAAAGAATTGTTGCCTGGCGTTAATATACTTTTTGCTGATGACTGTATCGGAAAAAGTGCAATTGAAAAAGCAAACGGGTTAAAACCCGGAGAAGTTTTATTGCTGGAAAATCTTCGGTTCCATCCGGAAGAAGAGAAAGGCGATAAAGCTTTTGCAAAACAATTAAGCGGGCTGGGTGATGTATATGTAAATGATGCTTTTGGTACTGCGCACCGCGCTCATGCCTCTACCGCTATTATAGCTGATTATTTTAATAAAGATTCAAAAATGTTTGGCAAGCTGATGAATGATGAAGTGTCGAATGCCGAAAAAGTTTTGCATCATTCTGAAGAGCCTTTTACTGCCATTCTTGGCGGAGCAAAGGTGAGCGACAAGATCGATATCATTGAAAATCTTTTACCCAAAGCGAATAACATTATCATTGGTGGTGGGATGGCTTATACATTTTTAAAAAGTATTGGAAAGGAGATTGGATCAAGCCTTTGTGAAGAAGATAAGCTGGATGTGGCCAAAGAAATTTTGCAAAAAGCAAAGAATAAAAATGTGCAGTTGTTACTTCCGACAGACAGTGTGGCTGCAGATGCATTCAGCGCAGAGGCAAACACAAAAACAGTTTCAAATGATGACATTCCAAAAGGCTGGATGGGGTTGGATATTGGCCCGGAATCAATCGAACAATTTTCAAAGGTGATCCTGGAAAGTAAAACCATTTTGTGGAACGGGCCGATGGGTGTTTTTGAAATGCAGCCCTTTCGCGAAGGAACAAAAGCGATTGCCGAAGCTGTAGCGAAAGCCACAAAGGGCGGAGCTTACAGTTTGGTAGGTGGTGGCGATAGTGTAGCGGCAATCAATACTTTTGACCTGGCTGATGATGTAAGTTATGTTTCTACCGGCGGTGGCGCTTTACTTGAATACTTTGAAGGCAAGGAATTACCCGGGATTTCGGCTATCCGGCAATAAATCATTTGATAGATTTTTAAATAATATATCTTTATTTCAACTTTAAATCGCAAAAAAGTAAACAATGAAAAAAAATACAACTCTTTTGGTGATATTGGGTATCGTAGTTATTCTCATTTTTTGGGGATGCGGATCCTATAATAATCTGATCACTGTTGATCAGGAAGTAAAAACAAAATGGAGTGATGTGGAGCGAAATTATCAGCGTCGTACCGATCTTTATAATAGTGTAATTAAAACCATTGAAGGCTCTGCCAATTTTGAAAAAAGCACTTTGAAAGAAGTGATCGATGCCCGCTCTAAGGCCACTCAGGTTACCGTAAACACAGACGATCCGGCAAGCCTTGAAAAATTTCAACAGGCACAAGCAGGGTTGCAGAGTGCATTTGGAAGATTGCTCGCTGTTGCAGAAGCATATCCTGATTTAAAAACCACTAAAGCATTTCAGGATTTTCAAACTCAGATTGAAGGAACCGAGAATCGGATCAACGTAGCAAGAGGTGATTATAATAAGGCGGTACAACAATACAACCTGAAGGTGAAACGGTTTCCGGGAAACATTTTTGCCGGTTTATTCGGTTTTCATGAAAAGGCTTACTATCAGGCAAATCCTGGCAGCGAAAATCCACCAAATGTGGAATTTAATATCAAATAAAAATAGCCATGGGCCTTTTTAAAAAAAAGAAACCCTTGTTTTCTGATGAAGAAAACGATCTGATCGTGAATGCGATCAAAGAGGCTGAAATGCAGACCAGTGGCGAGATACGTGTGTTTGTCGAAAGTCATTGTAAATACGTAGATGCAATCGACAGAGCCAAACAGATCTTTTCCAATCTGAAAATGGAAAAAACCGAAGAGCGCAATGCGGTGCTATTTTATATGGCCCTCAGGGATAAACAACTTGCAGTTTTTGCTGATGAAGGTATTCACAAAGCTACCGGTGAAAACTTCTGGAAAGAAACCCTTGCAGAAGTGATAAATAACATTTCAGGAGATAAAATAGCTACTGGTATTGCATCAGGCATTAAAAAAATTGGCGCTGCACTGCAAACGCATTTTCCTTATGACAAGGATGTAGATAAAAATGAACTGCCTGACGAAATCATTTTTGGCAGTTGAATATTGTAGCATGAAAAGATTTTATTTTTTAATCGTTTTTGTTTTATTGGCAGGGTTTGCCCAGGCTCAAAAGATCGAACCAAAGCCCAATCCACCAAAAGCGGTGAATGACTTTGCACATTTACTCGAACCTTTCCAGGTAGATGCGCTCGAACAAAAACTCCGTGCTTACAACGATTCCACTTCATCAGCCATCGTGATCATTACTGTTCCGAACCTTGACGGATATGATATTGCAGAAGTGGCCTTAAAATATCTGCGCGATTGGGGCATTGGCACAGCCGCCAAAAGCAATGGTGTGGTAATCATGGTGGCAAAAGAAGAAAGAAAAGCCCGTATTGAAACGGGTTATGGAATGGAGGGAGTGTTGCCTGATATCACTGCCAAACATATCATTGATGATGAAATGATCCCCAATTTTAAAAACAACGATTATTACAGGGGCCTTGATCGGGCAGTTGATGCGGTGATACTTGCAGCGGCCGGAGAGTATAAAGCAGACACGAAAAAAGATAAAAGCGGAGGGGGTGCCGGTATAGTATTTTTAATCATTTTCATTATTATACTGGTAGTTTTTCTAAGCCGTGGCGGAGGTGGAGATGGAGGTGGCACCTATATGAGCCGCAAAGGATCCAGAAGTTTTCTTGATGCGTTGCCATGGTTTCTGATGGGCAATATGCTGGGCGGTGGCGGAAATCGCGGAGGCGGCGGCTTTGGTGGCGGTGGCTTTGGAGGTGGCGGTTTCGGAGGGTTTGGCGGCGGAAGCGGAGGAGGCGGTGGTGCAAGTGGAGGATGGTGAATAGTGGTAGTGAGTATTGAGTATTGAGTATTGAGTAAGTCGCAAGTATCAAGTAGCAAGAAGCAAGAAAAGGCAAACTCACAAAATCACCCGATCACAAGATCACCAAATCACCAATCTTCAAAATCTTCGTTCATCTGCGAAATACATCTGCGCAAATCTGCGGGAAAAAATCACCAGATCACCCATTACGAAGTAAGAACCACAAAAATATTTTCGGCAAATTTTTTACTTACCACAGTTTTCTTTTTCTCAACCCCTATTTCCAGCGAACCATCGAATTCGTGACGGGCAAGAACCTTTATTTTACTTTTAAGGCCTAAACCTACTTTTACCACATACTTTAAAAAAGTAGCGCTGCTATCTTTGACGGCTACCAGTTTACAAAAATTGCCCTCAGGTACTTCTGCAAGTGTAATTCTTTTATGTGGTTTAAAAGCTCCTTTAGCATCCGGGATTACATCGCCGTGTGGATCGAATTCGGGATAGGCTAAAAACTTTTCTAACTTTTCAATCAACTTTGGAGAATTAATATGTTCTAATTGCTCCGCAATTTCATGCACTTCATCCCAACTAAAATCGAGCTTTTCATAAAGAAATGTTTCCCACAAGCGGTGCTTCCTTACCACCTGGATCGCTTCTTTCTTGCCCAATGGTGTAAGTGTGATCTTGCCATACCGCTCGTTGTCGACGAACTTTTTTTCCTTCAATCGCTTAAGCATAACATTTACTGAAGCAGGCTTAATATTGAGATACGCAGCCAGCTCATTCGTCCCGGCTTTGGTTTTGTCGCCGGTTTCATTTGTAAGATGAAATAGAGCTTTTAAATAATTCTCTTCAGTTTGTGACAACTCCATAGCTCAAAGGTAAAATTTAAAAATATTCGTCTTTGCGCAAAGGTTTACTGGTATTGTTAAACGTGTTTTTAAAACCCTTGTTTAATAAAACTTTTAAACCCTCTCGGAACAGTGGGCGACATCAAAAAATTTTGTAAATGTGTTTTTAAAAAATCCTTTAAAAAGTGCTTTTGAAGGGAATCTGATTTCTGAAAAAATCCAGGGATCGTTCAATATGCTTTTGCCAATAGCTCCACTCATGTCCTCCTGAAAATTCTTCATAGGTATGTTGGATGTTTTCTGATTTTAGACATTCATGTAACCGGCGGTTGTGCTCCAAAAGTAAATCGCTGGTACCGCAATCAAAACGAAATTTGCCGATCTTATTTTTATTCTTTTTTATCGTTTCGAATACGCCTTGATCATCAACACCTGCATGAGTATAATGTGAAATATCTTCCTCCACAAACAATTGCATTTGCTGAAGATGCGTGATAGATGAATGGCCTGAAAAGGATTTAAAACGCTGATGGTATTTTGCCCCGATTCTCAGAGCGCCAAATCCTCCCATAGACAATCCTGTTACAAAAAAAAGTGAGTCAGTTGTTATTTCGGGAATAATTTCAATGAGTAATTCCGGTATATCTTCGGCTATCCACTTTTCAAAATCAAATCCATCATGCGGTACATATCCTGATCCATCGCCCCATAATCCGTCGGATGGAAATGCCAGCACCATTGGATTGGTTTTCGCTTTTTCAATTAAGTGAACACCGCCGCTCATAGGCCAGCTCCATGCGCTTCCGTATACGCCATGCAGGAGAATAGTTACAGCACAATTCTTTGAAATTTTTTCCGGAATAAATAAGATGACATCTCCTCTGCCTTTCAGATTGTTTGATTTTACAGTTACAAACCGGAGCCCTTCCTTTTGAAAACGGCTGTCGGAGAATTCTATCGTTCGGAATCTTTTCATCTAAAATAAAATTACACCCTTTGCATTGCGTGCATGATGCAGGTCGTCTAAAGCCACATCAAGGTTTTCCAGGGGATATGTTTTCGTAACGAGTTCGTCTAGTTTTAATTCACCATCATTGTAGAGCTGCAGCATTTTTTCAAAATCTTTTTCAGGGTTGCATTGTCCATACAGTGGGTTGATGTATTTTTTATCCCACTCAAAAAGATTCATGTCAAATAAAATTTCCTGCTCAATACCGCTTACCTGCACGGCCGTTCCGGCATTGCGAATCATGGCAAGTGGCGATGCACCAAGCTCGGGCCTCGCTGTACATTCAAAAGCAAAATCAGCGCCCTCGCCATTCAGCAAATATTTCACTTGTTGTGCCGCCTGCAACAGATGCGTATCGTTTGCATCTGCCAGGATAATATCGGTAGCGCCGAAGTCACGTGCAAAAGCAAGCCTTTGAGCATTGATGTCAATAGCTATGATGATGGATGCTTTGGCAATTCGTGCTGCCTGTATCACATTTAAACCTACGCCACCTGCGCCAAGTACCACCACGGTGCTACCTGCAAAAACCTTAGCGGCATTCATTACCGAACCAAAGCCCGTCATGACACCGCATCCCAATATACTGGCAGATGCAAATGGAATATTGGTGTTGTAGGGTACCGCAGCAGCGGCTTTTACAATCGTGTATTCCGAAAGCGTTCCGAGGTTAAATGATCGAGTGATTGGTTGGACATTTAATTTAGTGGCGCCTAAATGTGCGTGGCCATTATTTGATGAAGTGTTACCTGCTATCACCGGAGAATTTTGTTCGCATAAATGAACATTTCCTCTGCGGCATTGTCTGCAATTTTTGCATGGTATTGCCCAGTTTAAAATTACATGGTCGCCTTCTTTGACATGCTTAACTGATCGCCCTTGTTTTATAACCACACCCGCCCCTTCATGACCTAAAATAAGTTGCTTTCCCCATTTCAAAGAATCAACATCTGTATGGCAAAGTCCGGATGCTTTTATTTGTACCAACACTTCGTCTTCATCCGGTTTTCCAACTTCAATTGCACGGATGGCAAAGTTTCCTCTGCCGTCGGTAACTGCAGCTTTACACTTTATACCCATAATATTTTATAATACTTTCGGATTTAATTCAGAGCCAACTTCTTCGCCTACCGGCCAGTCCATCAGCCAGTTTTTACGGTCGTTTACCTGCCAACTGTTTTGCGGTTCGGTTACTTTAGCGCCGTCTGCCAAATAAATGATGGTCATTACTTCACGCCTTGTATTTGATTTATTTCCGGGTGCGTTATGAATGGTAAATCCATAATGCCAGGTGGCATCTCCCGCCTTCATGGTTGAGGCCCGGGTCACTTCAAAATTATTGTCAGCCACATATTTTGCAAATTCAGCTTCTGATTCATCTGATATTTCATGATTGAAGATCCTTCCTTTTGTATGTGAGCCACTGGCAAATGTGAGCATTCCCATATCAATATCAATGTCTACCAAAGGCATCCACATCGTAATGGTATTGGGTGTATCTATAGGCCAGTAATATTGATCCTGGTGCCATGGAGTTGGCCCGCCACCGGCTTCTTTAAACAAAGCCTGATCGTGATATATTCGCACGTTTTTCACTCCCAGCAATTGAGCGGCAACACTTCCAAATCTTTTGGCTAAAACAAATTTTTTCACCTCTGCATCATTTTTCCATAAGTTCATTATCTGAAGGAAAGCTTTGCCATAGGTATCGCGATCTTCGAGTTTTCTTTTTTCTGTATTATATCTGTCGGCTGCATCCACAATCACCTCACGGCAAAGCGCTGCTTCATCACGCGATAGTAATCCCCGTGTAAGTGTGTGCCCTTCTTTGCGAAATTGTTTGATCTGCTCTTCAGGAACAGTAGTAGGTGAATCAAGGTTTACCGAATTAAGATTTGTTACTGACATGGTTTTCAATTTTTAAAAGTGAAAAATATTTTTATTAATTTTTATAGAATGATGTTTTAAACATGATACCCGGCAATGTGGGTTCGGAAATTTTCCATTGTTCGTTTGAGTATGCAGCATGTATGGAAACCGGTGCTGCTAATCCTTCTTTGTAGAAATAACCGGTTGCCTCCGTTTCCTCTTCAGCAAAAACAATTATTTCTATTTGGCTCCAGTCCATCATAGCAGTTGATTGTGCAAGAGCGATGTGTGGTATCAGGCTTCCTGACCTTACAAACAAAATTCCATCAAATTCATGTGCTGCTATTTTGTGCCATTTGTTTCCTTCATATACTTTTCTGGCTGAATAATCGATCCATTTTCCCTTAGGTAGGTACACATCCCGCTTACGCAGATTTTGTTCCATGAGCGGAGCTACCAGCAAATCATTTCCAAATAAATACTGATCATCAATGTTCCAGGTATTTTTATCTTCAGGATAATTGAGCAATAAAGGCTTTAAAAGTGGTAATCCTGCCTCGGAGCAAAGCGCCGCCTGCGTATAGATGTAAGGCATCAGCCTGTATCTAAGCTCTGTAATTTTTCTGAAGCTTTCCTGAAAACAAGGTGAAAATTCCCATGGCTCCCTGGGAGGAAATCCATGCACACGGCTGTGAGAGCTTAATAGTCCGAAGAATGCCCAACGCCTGAATAATTCTTCTTTGGGTGCTCCGGAAAATCCTCCGATATCGTGGCTCCAGAAAGAAAATCCGCTTAATCCAAGTGAAAGTCCTCCGCGCAATGATCCGGCCATTCCTGCATCTGAGACTTCAGCATCGCCACCCCAGTGCAGCGGATAGCGCTGACTTCCGGCCCAGGCGCTTCTTGCCCAAATGATATTATTTCCGGTGCATTTCTTTGTAATTTCAGCTACGGTTTTGTTATAGCGAAGCGGATAAAGATTGTGCTCCAAAACTCCGGATGTGCCTGAATGATAATAACCATGATAGGGTGCTGCTTCTCCAAAATCGGCCTTAATAACAGATACGCCAAGGGCAAATAAGGCACGCAATTTTTCTGAATACCATTTTATGGTATCCGGATTAGAGAAGTCAAGAATCGCATCTTCCGTGGGTATATCGCCTTTATAATTCTTTACATACAATCCTTTTTCCACTATTTCATTAAATAAGGGATTCAATGGTGTGAAGTATGGTATTTGCCAAAGCGAGGTTTTAAAACCCTGACTGTTTAATTGATCAATCATCTCCTTTGGCTCAGGGAAATTTTTTTCCGAAAAACGGAAATCACAATTAATTCCTTTTTCAAACCAACCGCTATCTATGTGTATTACATCACAAGGGAATCTTCGTTTCCGCATCTCTGTGGCTACGTTCAACACCTGCGCACTGCTTTGATAAGAAAATCTGCTCATCCATAATCCAAATGACCAAAGTGGTGGCAGCGGGCTGCGCCCTGTGAGCGCTGTATATTCTGAAAGGATCTGCGATGGTGATCCCGTAAAAATAAAAATGTCCAATACATCATCACCCACATATACAGTACTGCATCCCTGCTGGCTATGTCCAAAATCCATTGTGACCGGTGAAGATGTATGTACAAACATTCCATATCCACGGCTACTTATAAAAAATGGAATGGGTTTATACATTTGTTGCGATGCGGCGCTTTGAGCATCGGCTGCAAACAGTACAATTTTTTGCCCCAGTTTATTGAGTGAGGTAAAGGATTCACCGCAGCCGTATATCTTTTCATCAGGATGCAGGCTAAAAGAAGCTGCTATTCTTCGTGAATAATCTTTTGCTCGTTTTACAAAACAAAACGGCATAGCCTTGGAGTGCATAGCCATCAGGTCAGCATTTGTAAGTGTGCTCACTAATTTTTTGTCATGTTCATCGCAGATGTCGAGGCAAAATGTTTTTTTGTGCAGTGAGATGGCGGCATGATTGCTTTTGTATTTTACAATTTCATCCGACTCTTCAATTTCCCATTTTGTTTCAGCAGGTTCATTTTCCAACATCATGGAAGCTCTATGCTGCTGAGCTGCAGATGTTGTTTTCATTTTGATCCTTACAGTTCTTGACGAAATAAAATCAAAGGAAAATTCGCAGGAGGGGTGTATTTCATAATCCTGGAATGGCGCTACTTTGTCGTTGTGCAGTTGCAGGTGCTTGTCAATCTTATTGAAATACCAATCAAATTGATAACGGTGCAAGTGCCACTCCACAGATCCTTTTGCGGTTTCGATATCGAAATTATCCACGCGCGCAGGAAGGAAATATTCATTTCCCAGGTCGTGAAAATCAGGGCTGATATCAACCGGGTGGTTTAAAAAGTTGTTTTTCATATTGGGGGTTGCGTATTCTATTTTGTTTTTTTATATTCCAATTCCCACACATTAATGGCATAAGGGGGCATTTTAATTTGCCATTTATTATTTTGTTGCATAAAAGCATCATTGCCCCATAGCTGCTTCTCGCTATAATTAGGATTTTCTTCCATGTCGAGCAATATATGCTGCTCCTGCATAGAAAGATTAATCACCACTATTGCCGCTTTATTATTTTTTATGCGCTTGAATGAAACCACGCTATCCGAATTATTCTGGATGGTTTGATAGGTGCCGGAGGCGATTGTTTCATGCGATTTATGCAGACTGATCATTTTTTTATAAAAATGCCAGAGTGAGTTTAGATCTGCCTTTTCTTCTTCCAATGAAATCCCATCATAGGATTTTACATTGGTGCTATCCCACCAGGGACCGGAATTTTTATACCACAAAGCCATTCCCTTTCCTGTATCTGCTGCATACCATTCAAAAGCTTCTCTCACAGGGATTTCATTCGCATCCGTCATCCCCCATTTGCCAAAAGAAGAAATTCCTTTCATGCCTAATTCCTGCCCATAATAAATAGAGGGAGTGCCGCCAATCAAAAGATTTAAAGCGGCACCAATCCTCATTTTAGCCGGGTCATTCCCTACTATCGAAGAGAACCGCGGCATGTCGTGGTTTTCTAGAAAAATAATCTGACTGGTGTTTCCAGGATTATAATTGAGTGATGAATCAGCCATCTTTTCAATGCCTGATTTACTGAAATTTCTGATTTCAAAGGCAAGCCTGAATGCAAACACACGATCTACACCACTGTTTTTAAGATATTCTAAGCCCAATGATCCCCAATTGGCCTGTTCGGCCATGAAAATAATTTTAGGATTGATCTGCTTTAATTGTGTGATCATTGGTTTCCAAAAGTTGTTGAATAGATGCGTCCATCGGCCCTTATTATCAAGATCGTCCATCATGTGGTCAAGTCGAAAACCATCTACACCATCAGAAAAATTGCCGTCGCCGTTTGGATCCATCCAGTATTTAAATAATTCAAAATTGTATTCTTTTACTTTTTCACTGTTCATATTTACAGTGGTAAGCACCGCCGAATCGCCATTATAACCGGTGAATGACCTCAGATCATATACGATTGAAGAAGGTATTGTATGTGCACTATCATCCCAGGCTATATAATCGCTGAAGGGTGAAGAGGAGTTTTTGTATGCATCCAGAAACCACTTATGGCCCGCCGATACATATTGGGTTTCCATGTCCATATATATTTTCATGCCCCTTTGATGAACCGCTTTAATCAGGTCAAAATAATCTTGTTTGGTACCTAATGTGGAATCCAGTTTTTCAAAATCAGAGGAAAAATAATTGTGATAATAAATCGATTCAAAAACGGGCACCAGCAAAATAGAGGTAACACCCAGATCCTGTAAATAACTTAGTTTTTCTGTAAGCCCTTTCAAATCGCCTATCTGATCTCCATTGGAGTCATAAAAACTTCTTTGAAAAACATGGTAAATTATTTCATGATCCGAAATTTCAACTTTCTGTGATGAAGTAGAGTCGCCACACGACATGAGCACGACGAGAACGGAAAGTACAACCATTATTTTTTTTATATGGATCATGGTTTCTTTTTGTGAACACAAATATGAAAGCTAAAACCCGCCAAACCTTCAACCCGGTTAACACTTTTATATACTATATTTACTTATTGATTTTATTATGCCTAAACCACGTTTTGAAAATATCGGCATTGGCACCAGGGTGTCCATAAAAGCTGACACTTATATTCAGAATATGATAGATGTGCCTTTGCATTTTCATCCTGAATATGAAATTGTATTTGTGCTTAAAGGGCGGGGAAAATTATATGTATCGGGTGCGGAAACTGATTTTTGCGAAGGGCAATTATTTTTTATTGGAGGAAACGTAGCACATCTTTTCGAAGATGAAAACATCAGGACGGGTAAGCAGGCGCCATCAAAAGTGGTGGTGATACAGTTTACCGAAAAACTTTTTGAGCGCTTGTGGGATCTTCCTGAATTTGATCAGATCAGGTATTTTCTAAGTCAGATTTCCCGCGGCATTAAAGTGGAGGATGTGGCTTCTGAAAGTGAACTCGTTTTAAGTATGGTGGCGGCCGAAGGGATTGATAAATTCAACAAACTGATTACGCTGCTCGACCATATAATAAAATGCAAAAAATATTCTTTTATTGGAAACGAGCAATTTATTTCTGACGTTAAAAATGCCGCTGCAATCCGTTTACAGAAATTGAATCTTTTTATCACTGTTAATTACAGCCGCGATATTACCATAGATCAGGCGGCGCATCTGTTACGCATTCAAAAATCATCACTGTGCCGCTTTTTAAAAAAAGAGACGGGCAAAACATTTAGTGAGCATGTGAATGATTTCCGGGTTAGGCAGGCATGTAAAATGCTGCGCGAAAGTTCAAAGAATATCGCGGAAGTATGCTATGCTTCCGGGTTTAACAACCAGGCTTATTTTTACAGGCAGTTCAAAAAAATCATCAAGCAATCGCCCATGGATTACAGGTTGAAGAGAAAAATTCGCGCGTAGTCATTTTTTGAGTGGCCTCACTCCATCATCTTATAAATTAGTTCCTTCATCAATGAAGAATCAGAAACAGCCGGGCTGCCAATGCCAATAGATTTTAAATTGTAATGATGCAGCAGGAGGATATTCTTTTCCAGGTCTGAATAAGAATAATTTTTAAGGGCTGCTGTGGCCTGGCTCACTGCAGCAGGGTTGAATAAAAACAGCGGCTTTATCGCTTTTTCGCTTCTGTCAGCCATCTGGTAAATAGACATCAGCTTGGTAAAATATCCATATAGTGTTGGCAATACATGCTCAATTTTCAGCAATTTGGGATTAGCTTCCATATACTGAATTATATTAATTGCCTTTGCTCCGTTCTTGTAGCTTAGCGCTTCCTGCAGCTCATAAACATTGTAATCTTTGCTGATGCCAACATACTTTTCAATGTCGTCATCTGTAATGACAGCACCTTCCGCCACATTGATGGCCAATTTGTTGATTTCATTAGTCATCCGCGAAAGATCATTGCCTACATGATCGACTAAAACTGTAAGCGCTTTGGGATGAATTTTAAATCCTTTAGATTGTACATAGCCATTGGTCCATGCCGGCAACTGGTTGTCGTAAATTTTTTTGGAAGTAAATAATTCGCCATTGGCCTTAATCGTTTTTGCAAATTTGGTGCGGCCGTCTATTGTTTTTCCTTTGTGGGCAACTATAAATAAAGTTGAAAGATTAGGCTTTTCAAAATAAGGCTCCAACTTGCTTAAATCACGCATTTGCTGGGCTTCCTTTAAAATCACCACCTGCTTTTCTGCAAACATAGGGTAGCGCCTGCAGGCATTTATGACCTCAGCCCAGTTGGCATCTTTTCCGTAAAAAACCGTAAGATTAAATGAGGATTCAGATTCGCTAAGTATGTCGTGTTCGGCGTATTGAACAATCTCATCAATAAAAAAATCCTCCGGGCCTTCGAGCCAATACAGAGGTTTGTATTTTTTGGATTTCCAGGAATTGATAATCGCCACTTCCGTCATGGATCCAAAGATAATAGATAGACTGTTTTGAGTGATTTAAATTATGAACAATCTATGTACATTTGATCCATGCCTTTTTTGGATGCAGGGCATTGAATTGAAACATTTTACAATCAAAATTTTAAACACATGAGTTACGAAAATTTTCCTGAAAGTGAAAAGTCGTCACATGAAACTGAAGTAAAAAAGAACAGTGGCAGAAATATTCTTACCGGAATATTGATCATCGCCTTGTTGGCTACATGGGGATATATTATTTATGACAACAATAAGAAAAGGCAAAAAGAAGAAACGCTCACTTCGCAGATCGTGAGCAGTGATTCGGCAAAAAATGAATTACAGCGTGAACTGGATGATGCAGCGTTGCGCCTCGACGCATTAAAAACTTCAAACGCGCGTGCCGATAGCCTTATTCAGTCGAAAGATAAAGATGTACAAGAATTGAAAAATAAAATTCAATCGATCCTGAATGATAAAAATGCTACACAAGCTCAATTAAATGAAGCAAGACGGCTGATTGCACAGTTAAAAGGAAATATTGATACATACGCTTCTGAGATCGAATCATTGAAATTGCAAAACACTCAACTTACGGAGCAAAACGCAATGGTAACCATGCAGCGTGATTCTGTGCAACGAAACCTGGACAGTGCAGGGCAGTTGATACAACAAAAAGAAAGCATTATTGATATCGGATCCACCCTGCATGCCAGCAATTTTAAAATAGTAGGTATCCAGGAAAAGAACAGCGGAAAAGAAAAAGAAACTTCAAAAGCAAAAAAAGTAGATAAACTGCGTATCACATTTGATATTGATGAAAACAGAATTACACAGAGCGGTCCAAAAGACCTTTTTGTAGCTATTACTGCACCTGATGGCAGGCCTGTTACAGTGGATGCTTTGGGATCAGGAAAATTTCTTACCCGGGAAGGAATAGAAAAGCCATTTACCAAAAAAGTACAGATTAACTATGTACAAGGCGAAAAAATGCCTGTTACAATAGAGTGGTCGCAAAACAGCGATTTCCAAACAGGTAATTATAAAATTGAAATTTATAATAATGGTTTCAAAATAGGACAGGGGATCGTAAACTTTAAAAAAGGCGGGTTATTTGGATAAGTAAATTGCTCAAATAAAAAACAGGCTGCCAGTAAAATGGACAGCCTGTTTTTATTTTATGGCGGATGCCTTATGCCGGAGACTTGGCGTTCATTACCAATAATTGAGAAGCATTTACCTGGGTGAAATATTTCTTCACACCATTTTTGTCTGTATACACATTATTCACCAGCTTGCCTTCAATGGCCACTTCAGTGCCTTTTCCCAGCATTTTTTCTGCTACTTCTGCTACTTTTCCCCAGGCTATAATATTATGCCATTGAGTGTCGGTTACTTTTTCGCCTTCGGCTGAGCGATAGGTTTCATTTGTAGCAATTGAAAATTTTGCCATTTTCTTTCCGGTTTGTGTAGTGCGGATTTCAGGTGCGTTACCAATGTTTCCGATCAATTGTACTTTGTTTTTTAATGCGTTCATGATTTTAAAATTTTTGCCGTGTTACCGGCGGTTAAAAAAAGTATTTCAGTTGATGTGTTTTGTTGTTTTCATCAACAGCACAAAGATGGGGTGGCCCAAAACCCTTAGTCGGCTTTTAAGTGTTTATAGGCGGATATAGCCGTTTGTAAACGGTTGCTGTCGAGAAAAGTGAGTAAATTACCGTTGTAACCAAAGCTTAATGATCATGGTTTCATCTCAGCCAAACAATTGCCTTTCCTGCGGTAAACCGGTTCGTGGCCGGACTGATAAAAAATATTGTGACGACTACTGCCGCAATAACTTCAACAATCAGCTCAAAAGCAAAACCACCAACCTGGTACGCAATACAAACAATGCGTTGATGAAGAATCGTCGCATTCTTGAAAGCTTTTTTACCGGTACAGACGAAATGGTAAAATCGCACCGTGACAAATTGATTGAAAAAGGATTTCAGTTTAAATACATGACACACCAGTATGTGAATAAAAAAGGTAACACCTACTTTTTTTGCTATGATGTGGGTTATTTGCCACTTGAAAATGACTGGTATTTGTTGGTGAAGAGAAAGGGCAATGAATGATGCCTGCCCGCCTTGGCGGGAATTATGAATGATGAATTATAAATGTCAAATGAGAATAGAATTCGAAAATTTGTTATTAACCAGGTTGAACCTAAAAATTTCACGAACACTTCTAAAAAACAATTAAAAGAAATCGAGAAAATAAAAATAATTGAGAATGCATAAAGCCCCATAAGGGGCAAAATGCTACTAGAAAAAGAAAGAAAAAATATTTAACTAGCCCCAGAGGGGCGGAATAAAAATAAATATGATTAAAAAATGTCTTAATAATAATACTCCTACGGAGCTTAATATATGATGTTTAAAAATTCTGCCACAAATTGACTTCGGCCATTCAAAGGCAGACAGCCTATTTAGAGAAGCCGATCTACTTGCCTATGATGATGCGCTCAAATCTGCAAATAAACTGTGTGAAAGAGCAAAAGTTAAATTAGGAAAGCTGTGTTTTATTACAAATACAGAAGCACCCGGCAATGATGATCAATATTTATACAGAACTACAGGAAATGGAATAAATACTTACAACAAAGCGTTTGGAGGAAGTGGATTCAAAGTTTCTCCGGAAGTATTGGAATTTAAACGAACAATCATTTCAGAATATACAATTACTGAATAAAATAATGCAACAAGGCAAGCGGCAAATGATTCATAATTGATCATCCGTCAAAAGCACTTTTTTTATTATTTTTTAAAAAAAAAGTTTTTCCGGCAAAGGGTCTGATACTCACTCCACACTACATCTTATTCAGGCTATTCAACGGTTCGGATACATCAAAATAAATCTTGTCATAAGGAAACAGGTCTGATGCTTTTATATTGATTCTATCGCATGGAGTTTCCAAAGCCTGTGAAATCACGTCTTGTATTTCCATAAAATTATACATGAATTCATACTCATCCGAAACGGTAATGACCTTGAATCCGGTTTTACAGCCTTTGCCATCGCCTGAGCTGTTTATTGCCTGCAGTAAGCTTACATAATAATTTCGTGCGATAAGAAATGCTGAATCCATCCTGTTCAGATTGATCAGAGAAATTAATTTATAATAATAGGTTCTGATTGCTACCGGATTTTTTGCCAGCAAAGAATTGGTCATACTTAATACTTCTTCAAACTTTTTCTCATCAAACAGTTTTTTCAGGATAGGTGAAGTTTGGTTGCTGTAAGGGGCGTAGCCTGGTTGATATACCCAACCATAATAAAGCGATCTGAACTCATAAATGGAGAGGCTGGTATCGCCTTCGTTTATTCTTTTCAGCAAATTCGGATAATAGGTAGAAGCACTGCTATCGCTTATATCTTCCTTAATTTTCTTCATATTCACAGGTTCAAAATCCTGTGCAAAAACGCTGGTAGCAAGTAAAAGCGTGGCAAACAGAAGTATTGATCTCATAGATTTGCGTTTTGATTTCTAAATGTATTATTATCATTTTAAAACGATAATGCCCTTATAAGTATTTTTTAAGCATGTCCGTTATTTTTGGTTGTCGTATCTTGTATTTTATGAAATACCCTCTGATTTTGCTGCTGGCCCTCTATTGCATTTCATGTTCGAAGAAACCTGAACAAATTCCAACTCCACAGCCGGGCAGTTTTTTTATCACCAGGGTTACTGTTAACGACCAGCTTCCTGACAGGGGAAATTATTTCTTCAATGTAAATAAAAGTCCGGTGGTCAGGTTTACATTTTCAGCTCCGGTCGATCGGCCTTCAATTGCAAACAACCTTTCTTTTTCAGGATTTTCGGCCGTAGATATTTCTTTTTCAAATAACGACAGCACTATTCAGATCATCCCACCGGCATTGAGCAACATTACAAAATACGCTGTGGTATTGCTGCCATCTTTACAATCTGCGCAAAAAGTAACACTCGATTTCAAAAGCACAACCATTCTGATCACGTCTATTGATCCGGCAGACAAATTTCCTCTGCTTTCAGATGATGAATTGCTCACCAAAATTCAAAAGCAGACGTTCAAATATTTCTGGGATTTTGGTCACCCGGTTTCAGGCATGGCCCGTGAACGAAATACATCAGGCGATCTTGTAACAACCGGAGGAACTGGATTTGGCGTAATGAGTATCATTACCGGTATTCATAGAAATTTTATCACCCGACAGGAAGGATTAGAAAGAATTTCAACGATTGTTGATTTTCTTAAGAACAAATGCACGCGCTATCACGGTGTTTTTGCACATTGGATCAATGGCGCGAGTGGCGCTACTATTCCTTTCAGCACAAAAGATAATGGTGCCGATCTTGTAGAAACTTCTTTGCTCATGCAAGGACTTTTGTGCGCGCGCCAATATTTTGATGGAAATGACGTCGCTGAAAAATCACTTCGTGATAATATCAATATGTTGTATGATGGAATTGAATGGTCGTGGTTTAGAAAAAGTGGCGAAAATGTTCTTTACTGGCACTGGAGTCCCGATTACAATTTCGATTTAAACCTGCAGATCAAAGGTTGGAATGAAGGGTTGATCGTATACGCACTTGCTGCCGGATCAAACACAGATGCCATCTCCAAAACAGTTTATGATAATGGGTGGTCCGGTAATGGCAATATGAGAAACGGTAATGATTATTATGGTATAAAACTGCCGCTGGGCCCGGCTTATGGCGGCCCGCTTTTTTTTGCACATTATTCTTTTACCGGTATAAACCCGAATGGCCTCACTGATGCTTATGCAAATTATATGGTACAAAATACCGCCCAATCAAATATCAATTACAAATATTGTGTAGATAATCCGAAAAAATACAACGGTTATGGCGCAAACGTTTGGGGGCTTACTGCAAGCGATGACGACTATGATGGCTATAAAGCACATTCTCCAACCAATGACGATGGTGTTATTTCACCCACTGCCGCTATCTCTTCCATTCCTTACACGCCGGAAGCTTCCATGGCTGCATTGAAATATTTTTATTACAAGCTGGGCGACAAATTATTCAGGGATTATGGTTTCATCGACGCATTTAATTTATCTGAAGCATGGTTTGCAAATAGTTTCTTAGCCATAGACCAGGGGCCACAGATCGTAATGATTGAAAATTACAGAAGTGGCCTGTTGTGGAATTTATTTATGAGCTGCCCGGAAATAAAAACAGGAATGAAAAATCTTGGATTTCAAAGCCCGTACTTATGAAATGGATCGTAGCCATATTTTTATTTTCAATCACTTTTACCGCCCAGGCTCAAAAGCCGGTAATACAATTGCAGCCACATCCTTTGAAAAAAGGACTTTCAGATTCTTTGCTGTTAAATGAAGTGCAGCGGCAAACGATTCGTTATTTCTGGGATTTTGCGCACCCTGTAAGTGGCATGGCGCGCGAACGCAGTAATATAACACCCATGCATGGACGCGAAGTAGTTACTACCGGAGGAACCGGATTTGGATTGATGGCATTGCTTGTGGGCGTGGAAAGAAATTGGCTGTCACGCGAAGAGGTGGCGGCACACATGATTAAAGTTTTGAAATTTCTTTACAAGGCCGAATCTTATCACGGTGCATTTCCTCATTGGATGAATGGCGAAACGGGTAAAACAATCCGATTCAGCAGAAAAGATGATGGCGCCGACCTTGTTGAAACAGCATTTCTGATGCAGGGTTTATTATGTGTTCGTCAATACTTTGATCGTGATACCAAAATTGAAAAGGAGATTCGCAACCGGATAAATAGCCTATGGAACGAAGTGGAATGGAATTTTTTTACAAAGAACAATTCTGATTCTCTTTATTGGCACTGGAGCCCGAATAACGGATGGGCAATGGATTTTCCGCTTCAGGGATATAATGAAACACTCATTACTTATATTCTGGCTGCTTCATCAACAACATATCCGATAAGAGACAGCGTATATCATAAGTGCTGGGCAAGCGGCGATCATTTTTATAATGGTAAATCATTTTACGGCTATACATTACCGTTAGGGTCTGATTATGGCGGCCCTCTTTTCTTTTCGCAATATTCTTATTTAGGTTTGAGCCCTATAGATCTGAAAGATAGCTATGCAGATTATTGGGAATTAAATAAAAATCAGGTGCTGATCAATCGGGCATATTGTATTGATAATCCAAAAGGATATAAAGGATACGGGCCTTATTCATGGGGATTAACTGCAAGTGATGATTACAATGGTTATATGGCACATTCGCCAACGAATGATGATGGAGTTATTTCTCCAACAGCAGCACTTTCTTCTTTCCCTTATACGCCGGAATATTCAATGGAAGCGTTGAGATATTTTTATGATAAAAAAGGAGATAAACTTTGGGGAGAATATGGTATTAAAGATGCATTCAGTGAAACTAAAAACTGGTATGCTCAATCTTATTTGGCGATTGATCAGGGACCCATTGTGATAATGATTGAAAATTACCGGTCGGGACTGTTGTGGAATTTATTTATGACTTGTCCTGAAATTCAATCGGGGCTTAAAAAATTAGGATTCACCTCTGGTTACTTATCAGAACAATAAAAATTGAAATGAAAAAATATTTTTTGCTGTATTTGTTGTTGGTAAACTCATTTTTGTATGCACAACAAAATACCGTTAAACAAAACCCGGATAGAGATCCTAAAATGGACAAATTTATTTCTGATCTGATGTCAAAGATGACGTTACAGGAAAAGATCGGACAGATGAATTTACCCACTGTAGGTTTTGATGTAACAGGGCCGTTACTGAGTAAGGATGTGGAACAAAGGATTAAAGACGGAATGGTTGGCGGTGTATTCAACACGTTCACACCTTTAGCTGTAAAAAAATTGCAGGAATTAGCGGTTACGAAAAGCAGGTTGAAGATTCCGCTATTATTTGGTTATGATGTGATACATGGACACCGCACCATCTTTCCGGTGAATTTAGGGATTGCTGCTACCTGGAACATGGATCTGATCTATAAAATTTCGCGGGCCGCTGCTGAAGAAGCAAGCGCCGATGGACTTAACTGGATATTTTCTCCAATGGTGGATATTACCAGAGACCCTAGGTGGGGCAGGGTTTCGGAAGGAGCAGGCGAGGATCCCTACCTCGGCTCAGTGATCAGCCAAACTATGGTTGATGCCTACCAGTTGAACGACCTGTCAAAAAATAATACGGTAATGGCCTGTGTAAAACATTTTGCCTTGTACGGGGCTGCAGAGGCAGGCCGCGATTATAATACTGTGGATATGAGCCACATTAAAATGTTCAATGATTATTTTCCTCCTTATAAAAGCGCAGTGGATGCCGGCGTAGGAAGTGTAATGACATCTTTCAATGTAGTAGATGGTATACCGGCAAGCGGAAATAAATGGTTGCTTGATGACATTTTGCGCAAGCAATGGGGATTCAAGGGTGTGATCGTTTCGGATTATACGTCAATAAATGAAATGGTAAAGCATGGAATGGGGGATGATAAGAAAGTGTCGGAACTGGCTCTGAAAGCAACGCTGGATATGGATATGGTAGGTGAGGAATGCTTAAAATATGCAGAAGAGCTGGTAAAAGAAAATAAAGTAGATGTAAAAATTATTGATGACGCGTGCAGGAGAATATTGGAAGCTAAATATAAATTGGGTTTATTTTCTGACCCTTACCGATACGTAAATGAACAACGGAATAAGAAAGAAATTATGAGTGTTGATAAGTTGCAGTTAAGTAAAGAGGCCGCAATCGAAAGTTTTGTATTGCTCAAGAATAAAAATGTATTACCGATATCCAACAATAAAAAGGTTGCATTTATTGGACCACTTGTAAAAGATAAAAGAAATCTAATTGGAAGCTGGAGTGGGGCAGGTGATTACCAAAAAGCAATAAGCTTATGGGAGGCGCTCCAACAAAGAAAAGACAAAGACCATTTTTTGTTTGCAAAAGGTTGCAACCTGATAGATGATACCATGCTCATCAACAAGCTTAATCCGCATGATGCCCAATTGACTCTTGACTCATTGTCGCCAAAAGAATTGATAACGGAAGCTCTTGGTGTAGCTTATAAAAGTGATGTAATTGTGGCCGTACTTGGTGAGCCTTTTGGTATGAGTGGTGAAGCTGCAAGCCTTACAAATATTGGATTGCCTGATAATCAAATGAATTTAATTAAGGCACTTAAGGCAACCGGAAAGCCGATCGTGCTCGTGTTAATGAATGGAAGACCTATGACGCTTTCATGGGAGGATGAAAACCTCGATGCGATTTTGGAAACGTGGTATGCAGGCACTATGGCAGGTCCGGCTATTTCAGATGTGCTGTTTGGAGATGCAGCACCTTCAGGAAAGATCACAATGACTTTCCCCCGCAATGTAGGGCAGATTCCAATTTATTATAACCATCTGCCAACAGGAAGGCCATTTGATCAAAAAGAAAAGTACACTACCAAATACCTTGATGTAGCTAACAATCCTCTCTATCCTTTTGGTTATGGTTTAAATTATACAACATTTAAATACGGAAATATTGCATTAAGCGACAGTGTTCTTAGTTCTGATAAAACCATAACAGCCTCTGTTTTTGTTACCAATACAGGAAACAGGGAAGGGCTCGAAACTGTTCAACTTTATATTCAGGATATGGTGGGAAGTATTTCGAGGCCGGTTAAAGAATTGAAGGGTTTTCAGAAGGTGAGGCTCAAGGCCGGAGAAACAAAAAAGATAAGTTTTAACATCAGCACTCAGGATTTAAAATTTTATAATTCTTCTCTTCAATACATTTACGAACCCGGAGCCTATAAATTATATATCGGTGGAAGCAGTGAAGATGTGAAAGAAATATCTTTTTACGCCGACTAAATTTTTTTTGTGCATAAAAAAAGCCAACCGGAAAAGTTGGCTTTTTCTTTCAGGAATTCAATTATCTTCCTGCATTTTCTAATTTATAAAGTGCAGATATTTCAGCTTCTGTAAGTGTTTTATTATAAACACGTACCTGGTCTATACTTCCCACAAATGCATGTGGCCATGTATCAGCAGTATGTGCTTCGCCCGGTACATTATTTAACCATGCACCAATTACCACACTTGAAGGAGTGGAAGGCGTGTACACCGATGTGCCTCTTGTATTATATGCACCAATGCTTTGTCCATTTGCATAAATCAACAATTGAGTGGGATCGCCCTTAGAATAGGTCATTACCACATTTACCCATGTTGTGGGTCCGGCTTTTACAACTCCTACAGCAGGGTCGCCAAAGGGGTCATTCCGATTGTCTTGCAATCCGCCACCATCGCTGAACCAACCATGGTAAACCATTGTATCATTTCCTGCAGGTCGCCATCCGGTTTCCATACCAAGGTTGATATTCCCAAAAGTGCTACCGGGTTTGGTCAGTTGAAAAAGCATGGAAGTGTATCCGGGTGCCTGGCTGTTTTGAGTTTGAACCCAGCAGCTTACGCTCCAGGCGGTCATGCCATCAAGCGCAGGTATGGAATTGTAAAACAGAAAACCACTATCAAATTTTACAGCCTGGCCTTTTATACCAGAGGTGTAGGTAACCCTGTCTGATTTGGTAGGTGCTGTTCCACTTTTTGATTCCATTTGGTTGCCGTCAAAGTTCCAGTAAGCAACGCGATTGGCCGCAGCCACTTCATCCGAACTGTTATATCCGTCAATCGGTGGAAGATCAACATCATCATTCTTGTCTTTACAGGAATTAAGGGAAAAGACCAGCGCAAGTGCAACCAATCCGCTGCCTGACCATTTCAAAATTTTGTTTTGCATAAAGTAAAATTTGTTAGTGAAAAAAATAATTCAAAAATTATTTCATAAGATAAGCAAAAATTATTCCTGCTTATTACATCCTGGTAAACTATACCACTATTTTACCAATTGCTCTAATTATATCCCGGATTTTGCTTGAGCGTATTATTGCTTAATTCAATTTCCTTTTGAGGTATGGGAAATAATTCATGTCTTCCATCTACATAATGTTTTCCTAATGCGCGAAGCACCTGGCCTGCTCTGCCCGTGCGCTGCAGATCGAACATGCGGTCGTGCTCGAAGGCCATTTCCACTCTTCTTTCTTTGTATATAGCTTCTCTCATCGAATTTTGATCTGTGGCAGGCGTATTTCCCAGGCCGGCCCTGTGGCGCAAACTGTCGATAAAAGTGCGCGCAATCTCTGTATTGCCCATTTCATTTTCCGCCTCTGCCTTGATCAGAAAAATTTCACCAAGCCTCAGAATTCGTAAATTTTTATTGGTATTGATATCGTCGCCGTTAAAGCTCTCCATGGTTTTACTTACATAAGATTTGTAATTATACCTTGGATTACTTGCTCCCGGATTTACAGTAAAACCATCCCACAATGTTTCTCCGGCAAACATGATGGTTGCGTCTTTTCTTTTGTCTCCCGGCTCATAGGCGTTTAGAAGATCCTGGGAAGGCGTGTTAAATCCCCAACCCAATCCTCCGGGACCTCTGGGCGCCTGCACCACAAAATAATTTTCAATGCCCAGATTAGGTGTTGTACCAATACAATTTACTTCCCAAATACTTTCTTTTGAAAATTCACCTGCTTCACGCCAAATCAACGCATAGTCTGCAAGAAGATCATATTTTTTTGAATTGATGACAATATCTGCCATTGCTTTTGCCTGTGCCCACTTCTTTTGATAAAGTGAAACTTTTGCCAGCAGCGCCTGAGCAGCATATTGCGATACACGACCATTTTCGGCAGTAGGTATATCGGGTGGAAGCCGGGTAATGGCCTCGTTCAAATCACTTTCAATAAAGGCATAGATCTCAGCAGCGCTGGCACGCGTACTTGCGGTGGCTATCTCAGTTTCGGATGTAAGCACTTTGTCTATTTTGGGCACCCCACCAAAAATTCTTACGAGGTTAAAATAAAAGTAGGCTCTGAGAAAATGTGCTTCTCCGATCAGCCTTTCTTTATTTGGTGTAGCACTTTCGGGTAAAAGTTTTAAAGCGTAGGTGGCCCTTCCGATGCCTTCAAAATTATTGAGCCACAACTCTGAAAATGAAATAGAAGAAGGAGTGAATGTCCAATTGTCCAGATCGCCTTTATCAGTTCCGGCATCTCCAGGGTCACTCCCTTTATCCGCATCATCCGATGTAATACTCGATACGCCTATCCATGAAAATGAATGCTCGCCCCATGCATAAAGTTTGTTGTACACTGAAGCGATCAACCGCTCGCCGCCGTCATTGCTTTGCAGCAATTGCTGAATGGTAACTGTTCTTGGCTTTTCTTCCAGGAATCCTTTTCCGCAACTTAAAAAGAAGGCAGCAATGGCCATCAATAAAATAATCTTTTTCATAAACTTCAATATTTATAGCTTAGTCTGATCTTGTTTATTTAAACTGAACGTTTAAGCCGATCATGTAGGTAGCTGAAATGGGATAAATGTTTAATTCAATACCTGCTTCATTTTGATTGCCGGGCAATTCTGGTGTGAAGCCGGTGTAATTTGTAAGAATAAAGGGATTCTGAGCGCTGCCATACACTCTTATTTTTCCTACATGTTTACTTACGGGATTGAATGTATATCCGATAGTCGCATTATTAATCCTGGCAAAAGAACCTGATTCTATAAAATAATCCATTGGGGGCACCACACCATTAAATGCCCTCGGGTATTTATTTTGATTACTTCCCGGCTCCCAGCGGTTGATCGCTATGTCATATTCTACATTGTAGTTTCCGCCTGTGCGCACACCTTTCTTTGCATTGTAAACTTTGTTGCCCACGTTTACATAAATATCCAGGTTGAAATCAAATTTTTTCCAGTTGACCGATGCATTTAAACCGCCATACATTTTTGGCTGATAAGATCCTACATACACTCTGTCGCGATTATCAATAATTCCATTATTATCTTTATCCACTATTCTGAAATCGCCGGGTTGTGCATTTTCAAGGTGGGGTACTTCATTTACCTCTGTTGTGTTTTGAAATATGCCATTTGTTTCATACACCCAAAAGGATCCAATCGGCTGCCCTACCAAAGTGCGGGTAGCATTATATCCATTATTCAGGCTTCCAAAATCCAGCGCCTTGCCAAGCCCAACATTTTTTACCATGTTTTTGTTGAAAGTGGCATTGGCACCGATCGAATACCTGAGTTTATCATTTACTTTTTTATTCCAGTTAAGAGCTATTTCGATTCCTTCATTCAAAACATCCGCGGCATTGGTTGTGAAATTCTGACCAAAACCTAAATCTACTAAAGGAATAGTATATAATGCTTTAGTTGCCAGTTTGTGATAATAATCTACTTCTCCTGAGAGGTTTCCATCTAACAAAGCGAATTCAATACCTACATCAAATTCTTTCGTTACCTCCCATTGAAGATTAGGGTCTACAATTCCGGTCACGTTTGCACCATTGATATAATTCGTTCCAAAATAGGCGTATAGGTCTTTTGTGGGTTTCAAATCAAATGCACCCGCTTTCACCACGTCGTTACCTACCAATCCATAGCTCGCGCGTAGTTTTAAAGTGGAAAATATTTTCTGATCCTGCATAAAATCTTCCTTATCTATCAGCCATCCCACCCCGATTGCGGGAAAATTTCCCCATCTGTGATTGGAAGGAAAGTTACTGTTCGCATCTCTCCTAAAGGTGGCGTTTACCAGATATTTATCCATGAACCTGTAGTTGGCCCGGATAAAATAGGATTCACGTTTGAAGTAATTGTCAATAGGGTTTCGGAAATTTTGTTGTCCGCCTGTAGTGTCACTGAAATTTAACTTCCATTGGCTTTTTTCATTTGGTACATCTTTCTTCGTTGCATAAGAGCTCCATCCATTTCTTCTTTCTGCGGTGTGGCCGGCAGTAAGTGTGAGCGCATGTTCGCCCATTCTTTTATTCCACGTAAAATAATTATCCCATGTCCACTGATAGATACTGTCAGCAGAATATCTCAGGCTTGTGACATCATTATGTTGAGTAGAACTTACTGCATAAATTGGCGTAAACACCTGTCCGTTATTTTGTTCAAGATCAATACCAAATGATGAGCGGAAGGAAAGGTCATTAGTAATCTTATATTCACCCCAAAGGCTACCTTCACCGCGGTTTCCATAGCTTATATCATTTGTGTAATCAAGCGTAGCAAGCGGATTCCCTACATTGCTGGTTTCGGTAAAACCATAGCTGCCGTCAGGATTTTTTGCAGGATAAATCGGTGAAGCGAGATAAGCCTGGGTGAAAACGCTGTAAGGTTTATTATTAGATACATAATGAGAATAAGCGAGGATATTTCCAAACTTCAATTTTGGAGTTACAGTCAGTTCATGATTGTAACGTAAGGTATATCTGGTGTAATCATTTCCTTTAAGCACACCCTGTTCCTTCAGAAAGCCACCTGAAAAATAAAAGCGGTATTTATTTTTACCTCCACTTACAGATATGTTGTGATTTTGCAAAATAGCGGGTCTTGTAATTTCATCCATCCAGGTGGTATTCCCTTTAATATCGGCTGAAGTTATCACGTTGGCTCCGGCAGCTTCATTGCTATATAATGTGTAAAGGTTTGCCTGGGCCATCTGCACTTTATTGATTAGCATTTTCACACCTGCATAACCGTTATATTCTATCATAAATTTTCCCTTGCTTCCGGCCTTTGTGGTAATTAATATCACGCCATTGGCTGCACGTGCTCCATATATAGCAGTAGAAGAAGCGTCTTTTAAAATCTCAATGGATGTGATATCAGCTTTGTTTATGTTGCGAATGTCGGAAGTGATGATTCCATCAACCACATATAACGGATCCGCTCCTCCCAAAATGCTTCCCACACCGCGTATGCGCACATTAGGAGCGCTACCCGGCGCGCCACTGCTGGTGATTTGTACGCCTGACACTTTTCCCTGAATTGCCTGTGTGGCTGTGAGTGCAGGTACATCAATGATTTCTGAACCCTTGATATTTGCGTTGGCACCGGTCAGGTCGCGCTTGCGCTGCGTACCATATCCTACCACCACCACCTGCTCAAGTTGTTTGCCGGTGGCTATTGTAAGCGTAACATTGATCACTGTTCTTCCATCAACAGACACCGTTTGGCTGTTGTATCCCAGCGATTCAAAAACCAGTTTGCTGTTTGGCGATACTGTAATCGTATACCGGCCATTTTCTGATGCTGCTACGCCATTTGTAGTGCCTGCTTCCATTACGCTTACACCCGAAATGCCACTTCCATCTGTTGCGGTAACTGTTCCCGTTACTGTTATTCTTTGCGCTGATACATTTGATGTGCAACAAAAAAGAAAGATGAGGATAGAAAAGGAAAGCAAAAATATGGGTTTCCATTTCAAGATTTTATTACATACTCTCATGAGGACAGGTGTTATAAGATGAGAAGAATCTTAAACTAAAGTTAATGAATTGATGGCAAGTGGCGGATTGAAGATTTAAATTCAAGATTCAAGATTCAAGATTTAAGATTGCTCACTATAACTGTCGGTTAAGTTGAGAGTTCTTGCTACTTGCTGCTTTTCTCAATACCCAATACTCACTACTCAATACCACTGATGCTACTTGCTACTGCTCCTGCGAAATAATCCCGAAGGGATTAAACAACATTAACTCCGCATGAAATGCGGGGGTTAATGTAAATAATGCCAAATAACCCTGAAAGGGTTGAGCAGATCATCAGAAAATATTTTTTTGAAAAAAACCGCGAAAAAGTGCTTTTGAAGGCATTGTTGTCTGACATTGAAGTGCGGATGGATTCAAATTTAAAATTTAAGATTTAAAATTTAAGATTGAAGATTTATCGGCTTAGCTTCACTGACAATTATCAAGTATTAAGTAGCAAGTATCAAGTAGCAAGAAAAAGCAAAATCTCTCACAAAATCATCAATCACCTTCACTAATATGTCACCTGAATGATTTTTACATCAGAATCGTTGCCTGTTATTTTTATGGAATAAATTCCATGTGGTAATTTATTGTTCCAATCCAATGTAATGATTTGTTGATTGGATGAGATTTTTGTATCAACAGTTTGAACCTCTTGCGCCACACTATTGATTAATGAAATTTTATAGATACCTGCGGGCCGCCCCTTCATTTGAATATTCAATTTATTTCCTGATACCGGATTTGGAAATACATGGATGCCGCCACTCTCATTTGCCCTGTTTACTTTTACGATTTGCGAATAAACTGTTTTTTCGTCTACATCTTTACTTTTTACACGATAATAATTCCAGCCGGACAAGGGCGATTGATCTGCAAATTGGTAATTACCATTCAATTGAGCGCTTAGATTACCGATCTGTATAAACGAAGAACCATCACCTGACCTTTCAATAATATATTCCCTGATATTTTTTTCGTTCTCCACATGCCATTCAATTATGTTGGTTTCATTTTTTTGGTAAGCTGTAATGTTGGAAAAGGTAACGGGCAATACCACTGCAGGTGAAAAAACAATTTTTAATCTGTCTTCTGCAAAACTTCCGGCTTCATTGTTCACCGCAATCGAAATAAAATTTGAATCAGTGAGTGAAATATGCTGGGCAGTTTTATTGTATTTGTCAATTAGTACTGCCGTTACATCGCTGTTCCATTCCAAAGGTGCTATTACCAATGTATAGGTTTGCTTTAAAAGATTTGAAAGACTGTAATAAACTGTGTCGCCGGATTGAACAGTATTTCTCGCTTCTACACTCAATAATTTTCCGGATCTTTTAATTCCGAAATTTTCTGACGAATTAGCAAATTTCAATGCGTCATTTCCATCTACCTCATTACTGAATTGGTCTGAAAAGGCTACTGCATTTCCATCTACTAATGATCCTGACTGATTAATAAGCGAAGCACGAAGGATTTGTTTTTTGTTAATTCCTGTGGCATCAAATGGCCTTGAAAAAGTTGGAGGATTGGCGCCCACTTTTGCAGTCTCTGTAAACTGGATTGTAAAATCAGAAGGATTGCCTGTGGGATTTCCTTTCACAAAAAATGCTTCACCGCTTTGAATGGTAGTGTTTGCAGATGCTGATGGATGCGCGGTGGTACCTCCTGGTACAGGATACCAATCATTCGCGGCAGAGAAAGTTTGATAGCCACCTACATTATAGCTGCCACTCAAAAACGGATCCCACAAATAAAAAACAGGAGATATGCCACTTCCTTTGGTGATCTTTATAAAATCTACGGGTGAAGGATAAGGATTACCAATGGATTCAAATTTATTAATCTGCACCTGGATAACCGGCTGCGGCCCTATCTTTAAGTTTCCATTGCTGCGCAGATTCGTTTCGGTAGGTGTCGAAGATGTTGAAGTGGCTAAACGGTCTCCTCTTACAAACACCATATATCCTTTTGTATTACTGATTGGAGTAGCGTTTGTATTGGCAATACCCACCCAATCATTTTTTGTAACATCATAATATTTCATAGACGGGGCGGAAGAACTTCTGTCGAATCCCATTGCTTCCCAGTTGGCCATATTGCTGGTAAGTTGAATACCATAACCGGGTATCGGATTTGCATTTTGGTTGACGGCGCCTTCCTGCCAGGAATCTTTAATGGTTTGACTTCCAATAGTAGAAACGGATACAAAGCGCCATCCTTTTTGTGCCGACATAAATCTTTCTACAATTGCCTTACCGTTAATATTGCTGCCAGTGAAATCTCCCACCCAGGCTGTTTTTAATTTTAATGATTTTAAGGTGAGTTGGTCGTTAGTGTTTAATGTTTTGCCGGGGCCGGTTGCAGTGATAGATTCATAAACTGAAACTCGTTTTAAGGGTGCGATGTTTACCGTTGAATTATTATCAAGAGAAATTGCATTAAAGGAAGTTCCAAAATTTCCACCTATAGTTTGTGGCGTAGTTCCGTTAAATCTGAAAGTGCTGCCCTCAAATTGTAAAGCATTTTCAGAAGCGTCATTGACCCAGTTTCCGGCAATGGAATGTAGATAATTGCCCGCATTTAAAACGCTGTTATTTAATAAGGTGAGGTTTCCTCTAACGGTTAAATTTCCTGATGCGGTTTTAATTCCGGGATTAGATAAATTCAGATTTGAATAAGATGTGCCGGCGAAAATCTTCTGATTCACTATTCCGCTATAATAAATAGTGCTGCCATCCATTAAATTATAGCTGGCATATCCCGATGGGAAGTTGCTTCCATCTGTTCCCCCGCTGCCGGCCCTCAATTTGATAATTGTTCCTGGATAAACGGTCATTATTCCTCCCGTGCCTACTCTGTTGCAGGTGAAATTCTGCATATCAAGAATCCCTGAATTGACATCAAGATTGTTTAAAATGGAAAGGTTGATAGACTGAACTACATTAACCCCGCTTATTTTTAGATTATAAAAAGACAGCGGTGCAGATCCCGAAATATTCTCATCGGATGAGCCATAAAAAGTGACGGTACTTGTTCCAGGGTTAAATTGGCCATTATTGATCCAGTCGCCTTTTACTTTAATGTTTGGATTGTTGCTTACATTAATTTGCGCATTACCTTCATTGATAAAATTCCCTTCAACCTGTAAGGTTCCATCAGAAATATTAAGCGTACCTGTTGATCCCATAAAACCAATGTCAGCATCTGAAAGTATTGTAAGAGTTCCACCATTGATATTTACAGTGCCTTGCATATTTAACAGTCTTTGAAATGTAACATTATTGGAGGCTGTAGAAAATGATCCGCCTGTGTAGAACATCGCCCATACTTCCTGGTTGGCCTTCAATGGCCCGTTTGCAGAATAATTGCCATTGCTGAAAGTGAGAATACTGAGTGTGGATGCGGGGTTTGTACCCGTTTGAATAGTTTTTGATCCTGTGCCAAACATGGCCACATGCGATCGTACAGTGGGATTAAAAATCCCGGTTATATCCAAATTGCCACCTATTCGCAGCGCTTTGTTATTTGGATCCCATGGCGCACTGTGCGTGAGTATTCCGGCAGGAGCCACTATTACATTTCCACTAATAGTATAATCATTTTCTATAGATTGCAACTGCAGATTTCCTTTTGAAATGGTAAGGGTGGAAGCAGTAAATCCTTTATCTCCGGGTGCGTTTGTAACCGTGTTTGATGTTGCAGATTTATTTATAATAAGGTTATTAAACGAGGTTGATACGCTACCATTTATTGTTACATTATCTGTTCCTAAAAAATTTACCGTTGAATTGTCGGCGCTAAAACCAAATGGCGATACGGGCCAATTAGAGGTATTCGACCAATTGCCAAAAAGGGAAATTGTATAGCTCCCGGCTTTTAAATTTGCCTGGCCCGAGATCGAAAGATCACCGGCCACACTTATAGATCCGTTAAGAGTTTTCGTGCCTTTATTTGCCAGGTTCAGATTGCCATAAGTAGCGGCTACTACGTTTTGACTTCCTGTTCCGTTATAGTTTGTAGTTGATAAACTATTTAATGCAATGGTGGTAAATCCTGTGGGGAAAGCGCCTGATAAATTATGGATGGCATTTGCAGCAAGAGAAAAAATTCCTCCGGACGGAGTTCTGCTCACATTGTAATTACTTTGTTCAAAAGTTGAAAACGGATCGACACTGAAATTTCCTCTTACAGAAATACTTGCGGATAATGATTTTGTACTGTTGCCTGTAGCAGATGGATTTGTCAAAATTAAATTTCCATAAGTGATTCCTCTTACAGATTGAGAAATGCCATTGCTGCCTGCGTATTCAACAGTGCTTGTCGCGTCAAGGTTATACGCTGTATTGTATCCGGATGGAAAATTATTACCTTTTAAAATGATCTTCGATCCTGCGCCCAAAGTCATAGTTCCGGGAGTGCCACTAATATTTCTATCAAGCGACTGATTGGCATCAATTTCCAGAATAGCTCCACTTTTAATGCTCAGATTGTTGATGCTTTTAAATCCAAGAGAGTTACTTCCGGTAAGGATTACTGTTGGAGTATTTGTCTCTCCGATAATGGTATTAAATGCAAGAAAAATTGGGTAACCGTTACTGTTATTATTGGTGATAGTCTGGCTGCCGGTACCGTCAAACACCAGGGTTGCGGGTTTATTTAATTCCGGATTGGCATCATCTCCCAAGCCTTTTAATAAGGCATTTCCTTTGAGTACAAATTTTCCTACGCCCTGAATATGTACGGGATTCGAAAACGGATATACGATGCATTCGCCACCACCTCCTGCACTGTTAATTGCATCTGTATTAAGTGATCCGCCATAAACCAATAAGCAATTATTATTCTTACAATCCATGGTGAGCTGTGTTGTAATTCCATAAACTCCATTTTGGCAATACAAATTTGAATTGCCGTTAATATACAATGTTGCATTTTCCAGACTTAAACCACTTTCGTATACATTATCATTATAGGCCGCTGACCCGCCAGACGTAACATTGTAAGTCAGATTTTTGATAGTGGTTGCAGATTGGCTAAAGGTGATCTGTACTGTTTTTAAGTTTTTCGACAGTGCTACATTTATTACGATGTCGTTGCATGCGCCGGGGCTTGCTCCGGCCATAATGTATGATGAGGGAGAAACAGACCAATTAGCTTTACTGTTAAAATCTAATCCTGATGTGCCACCACTAATGCTGCTTCCGAGGCCGGCCCAATAAAGTGTAGTGCAGGCATTGGCTGTGTAAGTGATCACCACCATGCCATTGGCGCCTGCGCCACCGCTACGCTGACCTTTTCCCGAGCCTTTTTTGGCGCCGCCGCCACCGCCTCCGGGATAGCTTCCATCTCCGCCCTCAGAAGGATTCTTATTTCCGCCATCACCTCCTGCGCCGCCATCTATAACTGCACTGCCACCTGAAGCACCGAATCCGTTATTTCCCTTGCTGCCACTACCTGCACCCGATCCACCACCACCGGGCAATCCGGAATTTGAATTAGATCCGTTGCCGCCGGAATAGGTACCGCTGCCACCAACTCCGCCACCATAACTGTTATTTGCCAGGCCTCCTTTACCACCTTTTGCCACACAAATATTGCTGCCAAAAAAAGAATTTCCTCCATCACCGCCATCGCCTATTATGCCCAAACCACCCACACCTACTGTAATAGAATAGCTGTTTCCGGGTACCACTGTATAATTGCTCACCTTGCTATAGGCACCGCCACCGCCGCCACTGCCACCCTGTGCTGATCCTTCTATGTCCACTCCTCCGCCGGCGCCACCTGCACCCCAGCTTTCAATGGTAATACTGGTAACACCAGCAGGGCAGATAAAGGTACCGCTGGCAGCGAATGATTGTTTTACTTCCTGAGCAAAGGTTTTACAATTCATAAATAAGATGAGAAAAGCCAGAATTGACACCCACCTTTTTTTTCGCGAACCGAATAAGATCATACAGTTAGTTTTGGATCAATGTAAAACGGCATTTTGTTTTAAATTATTTGAATAAGACATAAAATATCTTCGTAAGACTTGCTTCAAACCGGAATTTATTTCTTTCAAAAGCACTTTTTTACCGATTTTTTAAAAAATCATTAGGCTGCTTGAATTCAACTGAGAGGCAGGATAGGGTTATATTTGAGTAGAAATGAACCGCTTTTTTTTATTCATATTATTAACCATTGTTTGTAAAACCACTTTTGCTCAAAGAAAGTTGGATTTTGATTCTACTTACAAGTTGGCTCAATATGCAAAGTCAGCATTTAATAATGATGAGGACAGATTGGAATTTGTGTACAGGTGGATCACTGATAATATAAAGTACAGCAGTGAGGATGTATTGGCCATAAACCGCGGTATTAATTCACGCGCAATTATAGATGTCGCTTTTAAAAGAAAAAAAGGAGTGTGTGAAAATTTTGCTGCTATATTCAGTGATGTTTGTAAGCAATTAGACCTTCGTTCAGTAGTAATTGATGGCTATACACGGCAGAATGGTTTAATAGATAAGCAGGGCCATAGCTGGACTGCAGTAGAAACGATGGATGGATGGTTTTTATTCGATGCTACATGGGATGCCGGACGAAAAGATCTTCAGTTTTTTAAGCGCAATGGCGCTGAATTTATTTCATCACACATGCCCTTTGATCCGCTCTGGCAATTGTCGAAATATCCGATTACCAACGAACAATTTTATAATAACCAGTTTGCCGGAAGCAAAAGTGATGTTTTTAATTATTCAGATTCTATTGATCTTTATTTTTTAATGGACAGCTTACAGCGTTTTGAATCGATGGCGCGCAGAATAGAAAAAGCCGGTATAACAGATCGAAAAGTTGAAACAAATTATAAAATCGTAAAGAATGAATTGGAAATGCAAAGGCAGGAGGAGCAATTGAACTGGTATAATACAGCAATTCATTTTTTAAATGAATGCACTGATCAGTTAAACGATTTTATCAATTACCGCAACGTGCAATTCAAACCCACCAGGGAGGATGAGGTGCTAAAACAAATGCTCAATGGTATTCAACAAAAGATATCTACTTCCATTTATTTGCTTGACCAGGTAGATGGCTCGAAAGCGCTGTTGGTTTTTGGAACCGGTCCTGTGCGCGAACAAATAAATAGATTACAAAAAAAGCTCGACGATCAAACCTTGTTTTTAAATAATTACCTAAAGGTTGTTCCTGAAGAAAGAGGTAAATTGTTTTAATTGATCAAGGTTTTTGCCAAAGCACATCTGCGAAATAATTTTTACTGTCTGTAAACACTTTCATTTGCTTAAAACCACTTGAATCTGCCAGATCGGAGATTTGTTCGAGGCTGTATTTTTGTGAGATTTCCATATATATATCTTCATCTTTTTCAAAATTGAACTTGTGCTGTCCGATAGATACCTGCTGTTTTCTTTTTGAAATCAAATAAGATTTACATGCTCCGGATCCGGGATCATAGGTGCGGTAATGAGTAAACTGGTTGACTTTAAAATTTCCGTTTAGTTCACGGTTTATGCGGCTTAAAAGATTGAGATTAAATCTGGATGTAAAACCTTGTCTGTCGTTGTAAGCGGCAAGAATTTTCTGTGGATCTTTTTTAAGATCAAAACCGATAAGTACCCTATCGCCCGATGCTAACTTTGATTCGAGATTGCGCAAAAAATACATGGTGCCCTCAGGCGTGTAATTTGCAATATTGGCACCCAGAATAATTACAAGTCTTTTGTTGTCCGAATGAATTTTCGTTTGGTTGAGCATTGAAAAATATTCGCCATGTAAACCAATGGTTTTGAGTGATGGTAAATTTTTTTCAAACTTTTTCTTTAATAATTCAATTATGTTTTCCGAGATGTCAATGGGAAAATAATGACCGATACATTTATTTTTCACCATTCGCTTAATTAGATGAATTGATTTTACAGCATCTCCGGGCCCGAATTCTACCACATCTGTTTTTTGCTTACCGCAAATTTCCCGGGCAATTTGTTTACTCTTATTTTTTAGAATTTCCATTTCAGCACGTGTCAGGTAATAATCTTTGCTGGCCATGATCTTTTGAAACAGCCGGTCGCCTGTGGAATCGTAAAAATATTTAGATTGTAAATATTTTGGGTAGCTGCTGAGTCCTTTGATTACATTTTCTAAAAAATATTCCATTGTAATTTATTTAGCAAGACGGATGCCCGTGAATTGCCATCTTTGATTTGGATAAAAAAAGTTTCGGTAAGTATTCCGGCTGTGGCCCGGAGAAGTAGCCTCTGAGGCGCCTCTTAAAACTTTTTGGCTCACCATAAATTTGCCATTGTATTCACCCAGTGCGCCTGCAGCTCTGGAAAAGCCGGGGTAAGGCAGATAGGCACTTTCTGTCCATTCCCATCTTCGGCCCCAATCGAATTCTTTTGAAGCTGCCTCCCATTCAAATTCTGTTGGTAGCCTTAGGCCTTTCCACTGCGCATACGCAAATGCCTCATAATAACTCACATGATTTACGGGTGATTCTTTATCTAAAGGGTGAAGCCCTGAAAGCGTGTATTCGTGCCAGTTATATTCGATTTGGTGCCAATATAAAGGGGCAGTAATTTTTTGTGTCTTTATCCAATCCCAGGCCTCTGCATGCCAGTAATTAAAGTTGGAATAGCCATCATCTTCAATAAATTCAAGATATTCACCATTGGTCACAAGGCGATTGCAAATCTCAAATCCCTGGAGATAAACCGCATGTGCGTTGAGTTCATTGTCGAAGCAAAAACCATTTCCTTTATATCCGATTTCGTATAAACCTTTTTCCATTTTCGTCCATGCATTGGTGTTGTTTTGATCAATTGCTTTTGAAAACATACCACCATACTTCGGAAATAGCGGATTATGGCCCAGAATATATTTTATATCGGTTATCAATAATTCCTGGTGTTGTTGTTCGTGATTGAGTCCAATAGTTACCACATCCTTTGGTATGCCCTTTTCACTGCTTAAAAATTCGAGCATATTTTTATCTACGTAATCACGGTACTGGTATATTTCTTCAACAGTTGGCCTGCTCAGATTACCACGGTCCGTGCGAATAACTCTTGCACCTGCCGTTTCATAATAACTGTTGAAAACATAATTATAATCTGCATTGAATTCTTTATAACCTTTCATATAAGGTTTCAGGATCATGGTTTCAAAAAACCAGGTTGTATGTCCAAGGTGCCATTTGGGTGGGCTTACATCTGCTATGGGTTGCACCACATAATCTTCTGTATGCAAGGGCTTGCAGATGGAAACCGACCTGTTTCGAGTTATTCTATAAGCTTCCGATAATTCCATATTTGACACAAGAATTAAAAAGTGTTACAAAAACTAATCCACAGTTACCGGAAACCGGTTTTCATTTTCCGTGGTTTCATTTTGGATTTTCCCTGGTCTTAATATCAATCTTAATGTAGGATCGTTAGTAAGGAAGGACCAAAACCAGTTGAAGGCAATTTTTGCTTTATTGCGGTAACCTACCAGCGGAATAATATGAATGAATAACCAGATAAGCCACGCAAAAAAGCCGGTAATTGAAAATTTTGGAAGATCGGCGACAGCCTTAAACTTACTGATAATAGCCATGCTTCCCTTATCATTATAACCAAATGTTTTTTCATCCTTTCCGTCGTGTGACCGGATAAGATTTTTCGCCAGTAAAGTTCCTTGCTGAATGGCTACCTGCGCCAATTGAGGATGCCCGTTCGGAAAATTTGGGTCGGTAGTTTGCAAACAAATATCACCGATCGCATAAATGTTCTTAGTTCCTTCTACTTTATTGTAAGCATCCACTTTTATACGGCGGCCTCTTCCTATTGATTCTTCAGGTAAGCCAGGAACCTTTTTCGCTACAACACCAGAGGTCCAGATAAGTACATTCGTGGCTATTTGTTCGCCATTGGATAAATAAACAATACCATCCTTGTAGTCTTTAACTGCCACATTCAGTTGCACTTTCACACCCAGTTTGGTAAGTACTTCAAACGCTTCTTTTTGTGCTTTTTTGCTCATGGGCCCCAATAAAGATGGCGATGCATCCACCAAGTGGATATGGCCCTGCAGATTTTTTATTTCCGGATACTCTTTGGCGGCAATATAACTTCCTAACTCTGCCATCATTCCACTTATTTCCACACCGGTGGGGCCGCCTCCTGCTACTACAATGTTGAGCAATTTGGATTTTTCCGCTATGGAAGTAGCACGCACAGCTTTTTCCATTGACAATAAAATGTGATTACGCAAATTCAATGCATCGTCAACCGTTTTCATCGGCCATGCGTGTTTCCCGACATTCTCCATTCCGAAAAAATTAGTTTCGGTACCCATTGCTATCACAAGAAAATCATAGACTAATGCACCCGTTGTAGTTTGAACCAGGTTGTTTTCCCGATCCACAAAAACAAGACTGCCCATGTGAAATCGCAAATTGTTTTTTTGCTGAAAAAGCCGGCGAAACGGATAACTGATATTGGAGGGTTCAATAAATGCGGAAGCTACCTGGTATAGAAGGGGAGGGAAAAAATGATAATTATTTACATCCACAAGAGTGATCTGAAAATTTTTATTTTTTGAAAGGTTTTTCACAAAATTTAATCCTGCGAAACCTCCGCCTATCACCAATACTCTTTTGTATTTATCAGACACGATAGAAATTTTTTTTTATAATGCAAAGTTATGAGAAGTGGAAAGATTCTCTTTTTGAAACAGGGAATTGTTTAATTGTTATACTTTTCAAATTCGTCTATCCCCGATAATTTTTTTGAAGCAAAGCATATTCATTAATATTATCTTAGCTGATTATTACAGTATCCTTTCCCGAACGGTATGATCATTATTTTTAGAAAACTCTCCCTTAGTGCAAAGCTGATACTTATCGGAATTTTGCCCTTCTTATTGTTAGTCTATTTTTCCTATACCATATATCAGGAAAAAAGACAGAAGCTGGCTATTATGAAGGATTATATAGACCAGGTGGAAATTTCTGCGGTATTGGCAAGCCTGAATGAAAGCCTGGGTTTAGAAAGAAGATACAGTTACCATTACCTGCTCGAAAAAGAACAATTGGACACTGTAAAAATGCAACGGCAGATTACAGATTCTATTATCAATGAGATCCATAAAGAGAAAAAATTTCTGCTGAAAAATTTTGAATCATACACCTTCCTCGATAATCTTACCCATATCCGTAACCAGATAGACAGCATACCTTCTCTTAACCCGAATATTGTTATTGACTTTTACACCAGGGCTATATATCGCTTAAACACCATCAATGCCTGGGTACCGCCTTCATCGGAATATCTAAAGGATGTATTTGAGGATCTCATCGGCCAACGGCTCCTCAGAGAAATGATTACCACTATCGGAATTCTTCGTACTAACATATACAATGCATTATACACTCATTCGTATATGACGGAAACTTTGATGGGCAGCTATGGCATTTATACCATGTATAAAAGTTATTATAAAGAATTCGATCTTAAAGCATCACACACCGCTAAAATGAAATTGGATTCATTGAAAATGACGCCTGCCTTTAGTAAGATGAATTTATATTTCGATAAGATATTTACAGACTTCCATTTTGACAGCACCTATTCGGCTGATGAGTGGTGGAGCCTTTCCACAGAAGGAATAAGCGGAATACGTCAGCAACAAAAGGAATTGTGGAAATCAGTTGACAACCGGCTCATTCAACTTTATGAACATGAAAAGAAGGCCCAAACGAGCACGCTTTTCTTTATGGCACTGGCCGTGCTCATCGTTATAATCCTGATTCTTTTGATCATACACAGTGTCCGCTATCAATTGCATGGCCTTAAAACTGCCGCCCGGAAAATAAGTAAGGGCGAAACCGGTATTAATCTGGAACCGATTCCTCATGGGATGCTTGGAAGCCTCTCGCGATCCATTCTTCAAATCGAAAAAAACAATTTGGTTATTGCGAGGGCTGCCGGTGAGATTGGAAAAGGGAATTTTGATGTGACCGTTACACCAAGAAGTGAAGATGATATACTGGCATGGTCTATCAAAAAAATGAAGCGTGATCTGAGGGAGTTCAATTCTCAAAGAGATAAGATTCAAAAAGAGACGATGGCATTGATCCATCAAAGGGATGAGTTTTTCAGCATGACCAGTCATGAACTGAAAACACCCATTACTACCGTTAAGGCTTACACGCAATTGTTGATGATGGATGGCGAAAAATTCGACATTGAACAGCATCATGAGATTCTTGTGAAGATGGAAAACCAGATTAATAAGTTGGTTTCACTAATTAATGATCTGCTTGATATGACCAGGTTGCAGCACGATCAGCTTTCTTACAATAAAACCAGGTTTAAACTTAATTCGCTTATCGTAAACCTGATCAGCGAGATGCAAATGAGTTATCCTGACCATAGAATCATATTTCAAAAAAATATTAATGTAAATGTGTTTGCCGATGAAAGCCGCATCAGCCAGGTAATAGCAAACCTGATTACAAATGCAGTAAAGTATGCTCCCGACAGCAGAGATATCATCATCCGGCTTGATAAAACAGAAAAAACGGTAGTCTGCTCCGTAAAAGATTTTGGGCGTGGTATCCGCGAAGAAGAAAAGGATAAGATTTTTGAAAGATTTTACCGCATTTCGGGTGAAAATCTTCATACCTATCCTGGGCTGGGATTAGGGTTATACATTTCAAAAGAAATCATTCAGAAGCACGATGGAAATATTTGGTTTGAGAGTGAATATGGAAAAGGGAGTTTGTTTTATGTAGAATTGCCCCTGGCTGAAAGTTAATTTATATTTTTTGTGCTACAATAGCCACTGCATTCATTGAAGTTTTATATTTAGTAAATACCTTCTTCATTTCCAAAATCCTTTTTCGCGCAGACGCGTCGCGAAGGATGTTATAGCCAATCCTGAAACTTCGTAATAAGCCTTCATCGTCAATAATTCGGCGTGTTTCTAACAATAGCATTGAATTGGTATAAACCTGTATAATCTTAAATCCCTGGCCTTGTAACAGGCATATCCACTCTTCTTTTGTCAGTGGCCTGGCATTTACTTTTATGCTCATTGAAAGTTCACGTTGAATGGTGGCTTTTGTTTTTTCATCTATCGAATCCGGGGTAAGTCCTAACTCATGGATGCCATAATAACCGCCGGGCTTAAGAATTCTCGCCGCTTCGCTGATTATTTCTGCTTTTCTTCTATCAACATGCATGGTAAGCATCGCTTCGCCATAAACTTTATCTGCGCAAGATGCCGCCAGGGTAGTATGCGAAGCGTCTGCTATAATGATCTGCCTGTTTTGGCCGTTGATTTTTCTTTTTAAATAAGCTGCAGCTTCCTGATTCAATTCTATTCCTGTGTAACTTTTGGGATGCTTTTGTAAAACCTTGGATGCCGTATAACCAATGCCCGGAGCAAATTCTACTACCTGGTCTTCCGGACTGAATTTCATTCCCTCAAGTAATTTCAGCGTTAGCTCTTTTCCTCCAGGACGTAAAACCCTTTTACCCATTTTCGATAACAGCCAATGTCCCTGCCGCGTGTCAATGATGAGATTGCTCATGTAGTTACTGATTTGCTGCAAAGGTTGGAGATTGATGAGGTGTTGGATTTCGTTTTATGGAAATCTTATTTCGAAATAGGTAAAAATCTGTAGCGTCAATTAATAGTTTCCTTAACAGCATGTATAATATCTTTGCGCGTCAAAAAACGGGGTGGTTTATGTTATTGGGATTACAAAATGTTACGTTTGAATTTGGTGCAAGGGTTATAGTTAAAGATGCCACCTGGCATATCCAACCTAATGAACGTATTGGACTTATCGGATATAATGGTACCGGTAAATCTACCTTACTTAAAGTACTTACCAACCAATATCTGCCATCGGCAGGAACAGTAGAAAAAGGTAAAGAAACAACAATTGGGTTTTTGCACCAGGATTTGTTAAGTTTTGATACCAATGAATCCATCCTTGAAGTGGCTTTATCTGCATTCGAAAGAGTTCGCCAACTCGAAAAAGAAATTGAGCAAATGGGTATTGAACTTGAGAAAAGTTCTGATGAAGAACTTGCTCACAGATATGCTGATAAATTGCATGAATTAGAAATCGCCGGTGGATATGATGTACATCATAAAACGGAAGAAATATTGCAGGGGCTGGGTTTTTCAAATGCTGATCTGCAACGTCCGTACGCGCAATTCAGCGGAGGATGGCGTATGCGCGTGTTGCTTGCCAAAATGATCCTCATGAATCCTGATGTATTGCTTTTGGATGAGCCTACCAACCACCTCGATCTGCCTTCAATTGAATGGTTGGAAAAATACCTTCAGCATTATAAAGGTTCTGTTGTAATCGTTTCACATGATCGTTATTTTCTTGACCGGATGGTAAATAAGATCGTGGAACTTTATCAGCAGGAGCTTCATTTTTATAACGGTAATTATTCATACTATCTCGAAGAAAAAGCGCTTCGTATTGAAATGCAGCAAAGAGCATACGAAAACCAACAGGATTATATTAAACAGCAGGAGCGTTTCGTAGAACGGTTTAAAGCAAAAGCATCCAAGGCAGCACAGGCACAAAGTATTATGAAGCGTCTTGAAAAGCTGGACAGAATAGAAAATACTGAATTGGAGCGTCCGAATATGCGCATCAATTTTTCCATCGAACAGGTGCCGGGTAAGATTATTTCAACGCTCAGGCACGCAACAAAAAGTTTTGGAGAAATCAAGATCGTCGAAGATGCATTTGCAGAAATAAACAGGGGAGATAAGATAGCACTTATCGGAGCCAACGGAAAAGGAAAATCAACTCTTCTGAGAATGGTAGCAGGTACAGAGCCTTTCAAGGGCGAACGGATAGAAGGCCACAATGTGAAGCAATCATTTTATGCGCAGCATCAGTTGGAAGCGCTCGATCTGAATAGAACTGTTTTGGATGAATTGTTATACAGTGGCAGCGGAAAAACAGAACTTGAACTGCGTACTTTATTAGGGTGTTTTTTATTTAGTGGCGATGAAACAGACAAGAAAATTAAGGTGCTGAGTGGCGGCGAAAAAGCCCGCGTGGCTTTGGCCAAAACCATTGCCAGTAAAGCCAATTTCTTACTTCTTGACGAACCTACCAACCATCTGGACATGCATTCCGTTGATCTGTTAGTGGAGGCCTTGCAGAAATATGAAGGCAGTTATATTCTTGTAAGTCACGACAGATATTTTGTAAACAAAACCGCTAATAAGATATGGGAAATAGAAGATTTTAAGATTAAAGAGTTTGCTGGTGGTTATGATGAGTGGGAACAATGGAAAAAAGACCATGAAAAAAAAGCGAAAGAGCCCGCCCCACCAAAGAATGATTCAAAAAAGAAGCCTGAAGGGCAATCAGATAATTATGAAGAGAGAGAGCGTCAAAAAAATTTTCAAAAGATAAAGAGGCAGTTTGAACAACTTGAAGCCGAACTGGGAAAATTGCAAAATGAAAAAAAGAAATGGGAAGATCAACTCACTCTTCCTGAAGTATATTCAGATGCAAAAAAATTTCAGGAAATAGAAAGCGCTTATAAAAAATGCGATCATCAGCTTAAAGAAACAACTGCACGGTATGAAACTGTTTTTGAAAAAATGATGATGCTTGAAGAAGAGATGAAGTGAGAGCAGCAAATTAGCAGCGCTGGAAAATAATGCTTTAACCCAAGGTTTTTCGTAATGTGGCGATCACTTTTCCATTGTAATATACCTGGATGGTATAAATTCCTGTGGGTGTATCATTTACATCTATATTAAAGCTGAGCCGCTGACCGGTGTGGTCGAAATGTAGTTTAGTGCTATAGATTTTTTTTCCGGATGAAGTTTCAAAAACACCCGACTCCCAGGGAGAATTCATTAAGATTTTTCCATCAGGTTTAAGAATTACAATATTCAATTCTCCATTAGAAACATTGTTTGCTTTTATTACAAATGAACCCTTTAATTGTTTGGCTGACGGATCATCGCTGCCGGAAGTTTCTGTTGTAAAAAAATTAAGTGAGTTTACAGAAACTTCGCTTTCGTTATTGCCGGTTGGAGTTTCATTTTTGGTAAATGCAGTATTTTTTTTCTTTTGCAAAACTGACCGTTCTTTTTTGATAGCTGCCAGTTCACGCACCATTTTTGAAAGTTTTTTGTTTTCGGCTTCTATGCGGTTATTCTTACTTTCCAGCTCGAAAATGTTCGCTTCCAGTTGTTCAATTTTTTGCAAGGCAGAATCTTCTGCTCTTTTATCAATGATGCTTTTGATCTCCATCTGAAGCCTGTTAAGTTCATCCAGTTTTTGCGCCAGGGTTGCAGTCGAATCTACACTATGGGTTTCATCTTGTTGAGCAGGGGCATTAGAGATAGGTATCCGGCTTGTTTGAATGTTTTGAGATGCATTCGCATTTTGCACTGATAAAGTATCAGTATTTTTATTATTGATATAAACCTGGTATCCCCAGATGGAAACCACAATAATTGCAACGGTGATCAGTATCAGCGCAAAAACAGTAATTATAAAGGAGCGTTGATCTTTCATTTACCACATCGGGTTTTTACAGGTGGCAATTATTTACGTATCGTTTCATTTACGTAAGCCGATATCCAGCCTACCTGGCCGTTCTTTACAAGATAAAATTGTTTTTTATCATAGATACCTTCAAACTGTCTCATTATTTTTAGCAGCAATCCTGTACCTGCCAGCATAGCTCTTTGATCAAATACTTTATTGACAGTGCCCGCCGCTTTTTTTACTTCGGATTTTTCTTCGTCGGTTCCCTGCAATTTGGATGCGATTACATCTGCTGAAAGTGAGCTGTAATTATTTTGCAACTGATCAAAAAAAGCCTCCACCTGCTGATATGTGACAGGAACCACTGGCTGATCAAGCATTTCAGGTAATAACAACGTGGCCACTGCCCAGGCTGCGCCACCGCTGAAAGCAATATTATCACTCATATTGTAAGCACCGCTCACATTCACTGCATAAATCACAGCTTTATCTGCATCGCCTGCCAGTACTCTTTGTAATTGTTTGTTGTAATTCTCCGGCGATTGATCCTGGTCCATCCTTGAAGTGGCAGCATTGGAGATACTTTTTGTTCCCCAATCGAGTGTAAATAGTTTTATGTTATCAGTGCCGGGGCCGGGAAAGTAACCGCCTTTGGTGTTACCGCTTCCAATATCTATCAGGAAGGTTGTAAATCTTTTGGAATCAGGTACAATGCCGAGGTGCGAAAGTCGTGCTTCACTTTCAGGGTTGATCACTTCCACTTTTCGGTGAGGATCGGCTATCACTTTTTTAAATGATTCAATCAAATTTTCAATCCAATCCGATTTTCCTTCTCTTTCGGCCACCACTTTTACACCACTGCTTACCACAGTAAAGATCTTGTCTGATGAAATTCCGTAATTTTTAATTGCAGTATTGTATAATCCTGTCAGCCCCTGAACCGTATTAGCAAACGATTCGCCGGTAAACGAAATAAAATCAGTATTTACTGAAGTGTCTTTTACAATATGAAAATCGGGATTCTTGCTTTCATTTCGGGCCATTTCCACAAGGCTCATTTTTACGCCCTTCGACCCCACTTCAATGCCGGCATAAACCGTAGAGCGCTTGTATTTTAGTTTCAAACCGGATTGGGCATTAGAAAAACCGGCGAATAGCAGCATAGCTATGCACATCCCGAAGCAGTGCAGGTAAGGTGATCGCATGTGTGTAATTTTGATAAAAGTACCTAAAAACACAGGTGCTTCAGCCGCAGCTTTCCAGATTGTGTAAAGATTGTGAATTATTGAAAATCTGCCCAGCAGCGATCGCTTCTTTTCTTTCTTATCAAATACGAAATTTCAATAAATACTGATTATGGTATAGAGGGTGATCAGAAAGCTGAGTACCCTCAAAGCAGGGCTTTAAGATTGCTATCAACATTTTAAAAAATCGTAATAAAAGTGCTTTTGAAAGGGCTGAAAAATAGGATAAAAAAACCCCTAATTATTTCTTAGGAGTTGTTTTTTATTTGTGCAGATTTTTTTAGCAGATGCAGTTTTAATTTTTATTAAAATCCTTCAAAAGCACTTTTTTGAGGTTTTTCTAAAAAAGTATTTTTTCCTGCAGTCATCGCTCCCGCCACGGCGGCATGCATCGCTCATCGCTTCTTTACCACTATTTTTTCTTCTGGCTTTTAGGAGCAAAAATAGCGAACATTCTTTTTCCTTCAAGCTTGGGCATACTTTCCAATGCGCCAACATCTACCAGCCTTTCAGCAAATTTCAACAAAAGCAGTTCACCCCTTTCTTTAAACATAATGGCGCGTCCTTTAAATTGAACATAAGCCTTTACTTTATTGCCATCTTTCAGAAAATTTTCAGCATGCTTACTTTTAAAATCAAAGTCATGCTCATCGGTATTGGGTGTAAAGCGGATTTCTTTTACTTCAGACACTTTGCTTTTGGCTTTCATGTCTTTTTCACGCTTCTTTTTTTCGTAAAGAAACTTATTGTAATCGATAATTTTACAAACGGGTGGATTAGCGGTAGGTGATATTTCTACAAGATCAAGAGCCAGTTCGTTAGCTATTTTCTGAGCTTCCTGGGTGGAATAAATGCCGGGTTCTACGTTATCTCCTACTAAACGCACTTCCGGAATTCTGATCATGTGATTGGTGCGGTGTTCCTGTTGTTGTTCTTTTCTGTGTCGGGGGTTGAAACCTCCTCTTGGACGCGATGTAAATGCCATTAATTGATTTTAGGTTATAAATTTATTGCTTTAAAATTACTGCAATCTTTATGCCTCAGGAAACTATTGCGGGCTTTTTTCAGATTGCTTTTGTTATTTTTTTATGATTGAAGAATGGGTTCCAGTTTCTCTCTGATCTCGTGTTTGAGTCTTTGAATAAAAGCATCCATTGTATCTGATCCTTCATCTCCTTTGCCCTGCCTGCGAACTGATATTTTTTGCTCATTCATTTCTTTCTCTCCAACTATGATCATATAAGGTACTTTCATCAACTCGGTATCACGAATTTTTCTGCCAATTTTTTCGTTACGCTCATCTACCTCGGCACGAATATCAGATTTTTTCAATTCATTCGATATTTTTTGAGCATAATCCAAAAATTTCTCTGTTATAGGCAGCACTTTTACCTGTACGGGAGCCAGCCACAGCGGAAACTTGCCGGCATAATGTTCAAGCAAAAATCCGATAAATCGTTCGTGTGTACCCAAGGGTGCACGGTGAATGATCAGCGGTGTTTCAGGTTCATTGTTGGCATTGGTAAAGGTGAGGTTAAATCTTCTTCCTTGTGCAAAATCTACCTGGTTGGTAGCAAGTGTAAATTCTCTTCCGATAGCGCTCCATATCTGCACATCTATTTTGGGCCCGTAAAAAGCGCCTTCACCTTTCACTTCTACAAATGGAATGTTTGCTTCTGTCATCACATCACGCACCATGGCTTCTGTTTCGAGCCACAGCTCCGGCTCATTCACATATTTTTGACCCAGTTTTTCCGGATCGTGTAGCGACAAACGCATTACATATTTCTTAATGCCGAAAATTTTAAAATATTTCAGATACAAATCATTCACTGCCTTGAATTCCTGAGCAAATTGTTCACGGGTACAATAAATGTGAGCATCGTTCATGTGCAGGCAACGAACACGCATAAGCCCAAATAACTCTCCGCTCTGCTCATACCTGTAGCAGGTGCCATATTCTGCCAGCCTCAAAGGCAGGTCTTTATAACTATGTTGCTGGGCTGCGAAAATTTTATGATGATGCGGACAATTCATTGCTCTCAGATAATATTTTACGCCTTCGAGTTCCATGGGCGGATACATACTATCCTGGTAATAAGGAAGGTGGCCGCTGGTAAGATACAGTTGCTCTTTGCCAATGTGCGGTGTGACTACTCTTTTGTATCCTGCTTCCAGTTCAGATTCTTTTGCGAGTTTTTCCAGTTCCTCTATAATGATCGTTCCATTGGGCATCCACAATACTAATCCTGGCCCTACTTCCTCATCGATGGTATAAATGCCTAATTCTTTACCCAGTTTTCTGTGGTCGCGCTTCTTTGCTTCTTCCAGTAAAAAAAGATATTCATCAAGTTCTTTCTGATTAGGAAATGTAACGCCATAAATACGGGTGAGCATTTTGTTTTTCTCATCGCCCTTCCAATAAGCTCCGGCAGTTGATAATAATTTTATCGCTTTGATAGGAGCAGTGGAAGGAATATGTGGTCCGCGGCAGAGGTCAGTAAAATTTCCCTGAGTATAAAATGTAATGCTGCCATCTTCAAGGTTATTGAGCAGATCAAGTTTATATTCATCACCTTTATCTGTAAAATATTTTATAGCATCCGCTTTTGATATTTCTTTTCTTGTGTAAGAACTGTTTTGTTTTGCCAGCTCTTTCATTTTCTGCTCTATTTTTTCCAGATCTGATTCACTGATGGATCTGCCACCAAGGTCCATATCATAATAGAATCCTTTCTCAATAGGAGGGCCCACCCAAAACTTTACACCCGGATACAAAAATTCTACAGCTTCTGCAAGTAAATGTGCAGATGAATGCCAGAAAGTTGATTTTCCATTATCATCTTCCCATTTCAAAAACTTAATAGTGGCATCCGTTTCAAGCGGCCTGGATAGATCCCACACCTCACCGTTCACTTCGGCTGCCAATATGTTTCTGGCCAATCCTTCACTGATCGATTTTGCCACATCCAGGGAAGAAGTTCCTTCAGGAAATACTTTTACAGCCCCATCAGGAAATGTAATGTTTATCATACTTTGATTCAAAACGTTAATCCTTTTTATTCGTGAAATAAGAGCGCAAATTTAACTAACTATTAGATTAAGAAATGATTTCTTTACAGCCCTTAAGATTTAATAACAATTAATTTTGTTTGGATGTAAAATGGTGATGATGAAATCTACATTTACTTTGCTTTTCTTTTATTGCTTTACCTATTCTTCCTTCGGCCAAACTGCAGCGAGCATCACCGGAGTTTACAGCAGAAATCATGGCGACATCAGTAAAGTAAACCTGAATGGCCAATGGCGCGGCAGCTTCAATGAACTTACTCCAAATATCTTTGGATTTGTAGATAATCAAAGAACTACCTATGTTCTCGAACTAAACATCAGGGGAAGCCAGGTGTCAGGATACAGTTATACCTATTTTATAATCGGGGGAAAAAAATATTACACCATCTGCAGGATTACAGGTTCGCTCGATAAAAAATTGAATAACCTTGTTGTTACTGAAGTTGAACGTATTAAGCATAATACACCGCCTGAAATACGCAACTGTTTCCAGGTGCACAGATTGCATTATGTGAAAGGTGATGACCAGACTGAATACCTGCGGGGCGACTGGAGTACGGCGCCCGGACAAACAACCGATTGTGGAAAAGGCGAAACTGAACTATCAAGAAAAGTAGTATCAAGAGCCCCGTTTGCAATAAAATTACCTCCTAAAAAAGAACAGCAAGTAGCCAAACAAACACCAAGGCATTCCAGCCCTGTACCTCCTCCGCATGTAGTAAAAGAGGAACCAAAACCCGGCACCGGCATCATATCCGGCATTCCGGAAGAAAAAGAAAAATCTATCCGCCTGGAAACAGATCACAAATTAAAAAAAGCACCTTTGCCGCTATACAAGGGTTATGAAAACCGTAAAAACAATATCGTAAAAACGATCAATATTTCGCAGCCGGTTTTTCAGGTTGATTTATATGATAACGGCGAAATTGACGGCGACTCTATTTCACTTTTCTTCAATGGAAAGCTGATCCTTGCCAACAAAATGCTTACTGATAAACCGATCACACTCACACTTTCGATAGATAAAGATTTTGATGAGAATACCATTACTATGTATGCGGAAAACCTTGGCAGGATACCACCAAATACGGCCTTAATGATTGTAAGAGATGGCGACAAGCGCTATGAAGTACGCATGGAAAGCGACCTTGGAAAAAGCGGTACAGTAGTATTTACCCATCAGAGTGATTAATTCAATCAGCGTTGCTCCGCCTTTCGGGCTATGATGATCATTCGTGGAGAATGATGAAGATTGTAGGCGTTTAGTTGATAATCGCCAAACACTTCAAGTATTTGTAATTTTTGATAGGCAAGCATTTCAGTATAATCGCCTAATGAATATTTGGCCACGCGTTCTACAAACTCAAGGGGATGTGTATTGGCCTCATCTTCTACAATGATTTTCTTAAAAAAATGGTTTTCATCAAACCATTTTACGATATAAAAATTTACCTCACCTATTCTTTTTTCAGATTTGTGAACCAGGTGAGTTTCTTCATAATGCGGATTCAGGTAATCAATTACAAAAGTACCGCCCGGTTTTAAGGCATAAGCAATCGTCTTAATCGCTTTTTCATTTTCATGATCTGTGTCGAAGTATCCAAAACTGGTAAAAAAATTAAACGCATAATCAAAATAATTTTCTTTGAACCTTTCTCTCATATCATGAACTTCAAAATGCAGGTTTTCTGATTCAGATTCTTTGGCAATTGCAATGCTTTCGGGTGAAAGATCGATTCCGGTAACATCAAAACCCATCGCTGCCAGGTAAATCGAGTGACGGCCTTTGCCGCATGCCACATCAAGCATTCTTGCATTTTTGGGCGGCCTGAGATGCTGTACCAGCCTATCTATAAAATCAGCAGCTTCCTCATCATTTCTTTGAAAATAGAGTTGATGATAATAAGGCGAATTAAACCAGTTTTTATACCAGGGCATTTTTCAAATTAATTAAGCAGAATATAAACAATTCAATTAATTAAGCCTTTTACAGGTTATGAACATTTACAAAAGTAGCAAGGTTACCGATGCTTGACGTGGTAAACTCACTATTTGCACAAAATAGGTAGCTGGCCGTTGATAAGGCAATTTATAGGAATAATAAAAATTCAATTTTTTTTTTCGAAAAAAGTATTTTTATTTTTTTTGTGTGAAGCCACTTCCTATATTTGCAATCCCAAAAACGGGAGCATAGCTCAGTTGGTTCAGAGCATCTGCCTTACAAGCAGAGGGTCCGCGGTTCGAGCCCGTGTGCTCCCACAAGAAAAAAGAACACCTCGTCAATTTGACAAGGTGTTCTTTTTTTGGAACAATATCCGGCATAATTTATCAAGGCAAAGATTTAAAATTTAAGGTTTAAGGTTCGTTTATTGCTTGATTGGTTGATTCGTTTATTCGTTGATGCGTTTGACCTTAATTTAAGATTTAAAATTTAAGATTTAAGATTCAACCCATTAATCATTTATCATTCCCGCCACAGCGGGCAAGCATCATTCATCATTCATCATTCATAATTTGATTCCACCTTAATCCGCCACAGAGGACTGGCTCTTCAACCACCTAATCGTTAATCTTTTTTATTGGTCGTCATTTTACCCTAATTATACGTAATATTACCACAGTTATAAAATGGTAAATCTCCTGTATGAATTACCAATTTTAATTCAGAATTTTGCGATGAATACAAAAACCAAACGTTTAAAATCCAATGAACCAATCAAATGATACTGTGATAAATGTGATGATAGTGGATGACCACGTACTGTATCGCGCAGGTGTGCGTACAGCTCTTTCCTCTAAAAAAGATATTAAAGTAATAGGCGAAGCAGATAACGGATTGCAATTGATCAATATGCTGAAAGGTGGCATGCATCCTGATGTAATATTACTCGATATTCAAATGCCTGTAATGGATGGTATTGCTACATTACCGGAAGTGAAAAAATTATTTCCTGAAATAAAGATCATCATGTTGACATTGCTCGACGATCAGAGTGTTGTTACGAAGCTGATGGAACTTGGAGCCAACAGCTACCTGGTAAAAACCTCAGAGGCAGAAATGATTTACGATGCTATCAGAACGTGCTACCAGCAGGAATTTTATTTCAATTCTCTGACCAATAAAGCGTTGCTGAATAACCTGAGACAGAAAAATACCGTGTCGCCATTTAAAGTTCAATCAGAAGAAACCACATTAAATGAAAAAGAAATTACGATCCTTCGGTTGATGTGTGAAGAAAAAAGTACACGTGAAATTGCGGAAGCTGTTGAACTGAGCCCACGCACTATCGAATCCATTCGCGATAAATTGAAAGCTAAAACCGGCACTAAAAGTACGGCAGGACTTATAATGTTTGCCGTAAAAAATAAATTACTTAACGAAGATATCTGATATCTTTCTCACCTTTTTTAAATTTGCTCATTCTTATGGATGAGCATTTTTATTTTTACAACGGTTTTCTCTTCAAAAAAGGCCGCCCTATTTTAAGTGGCGACCATCCGGGCCAATTATATGGCGACGGTGTTTTTGAAACCATGCGCTACTTTAAAGGTGCCATTCTTAATTTGGATGCTCATAAAAAACGGCTGTCCCACGCTTTACACACCTTAGGTTATGAGCCGGAAAAAAATTTTTTTCCTTCAGTGTTGGAAAACATAAAAATCCTTCTTCAAAAAAACAAACTCACCCATCATGCCAAAATACGGCTGGCAGTAATGCGAGCACATAACTATTTTATTGAAAGCAGCGGCAGGATGGATTACCTCATCGATTGTGTGCCCGTATCTGTTCCGGAATATTTGACCAGCGGATTAAGAATGGCCATTTACCACGATTCAAAAAAAGGAACCGGAATTTTGTCGAATCTGAAAAGCTCAAATTATCTTTTAAATATTCAGGCTACAAAATTTGCACATGAAAACGGCTTTGATGATGCGATTATATTGAATGCAAACGGACGGATATGTGAATGCACAGTTGCTAATCTGTTTTTTGTGGAAGGCGGAAAAATATTTACACCGCCGCTTGCCGAAGGATGTGTAAGCGGAGTGATGAGAAAATGGCTGCTCGATCATTTGCCTGAAGAAAATTTCTCTGTTTCAGAATCGGAATGCACATTGCAGCGCTTACTTTCCGCTGATGAAATTTTTGCCACAAATGCGATACGTTGGATACAGCCAATTAGTATGATTGATGGAAAAAAGTTTGGGTCCGGGCTTACCGAAAAGCTATATCGCTTCACAGAAAAAAGGATAACAGCGCCTGCCTGAAATCTTTCCGTCAAAAGCACTTTTTCAATGATTTTTTTAAAAAATAAAAATACCTGTATGCAGGTAATGGCAAGGGTAAAACAGCAAAGGGTGTTACCTTTGCACAAAATTTCATTTAGATGGTGTATTTGACAAGGATAGAGCATTTTAATGCAGCGCATAAATTATATAATCCTGCGTGGGATAAAGAAAAAAATGAAGCGGTATTTGGCAAATGCGCCAATGAAAACTGGCACGGTCATAATTACGATCTGTATGTCACCGTCAAAGGTGAACCGGATCCTTCTACCGGCTTTTTATGTGATGTGAAAATCTTAAGCCGACTGATCAAAAATGTGATAATCGAACAAATAGATCATAAAAATCTGAATTTGGATGTGCCGTTTATGGATGGTAAAATGTGCTCTACAGAAAACCTTGCGATAGGTATCTGGCAACAACTTGAACCGCATCTGCCATCGGGCATAGCTTTGCATTGCATTAAATTGTATGAAACTCCCCGTATTTTTGTTGAGTATTTTGGTAATTGATGATTTAATTTTTCATGGATAGAAAAAAAGTTTCAGTTTTCAGGCGCGAACATTTTAATGCAGCTCACCGCCTGCATAATGATGAGTGGGATGAAGCAACCAATTTTAAGGTATTTGGAAAATGTAATAATCCTAATTTTCATGGGCATAATTATGAATTGATCGTAAAAGTAACAGGCGAACCTGATCCTAAAACAGGTTTTGTAATCGACCTGAAAATGTTAAGCGATACCATCAAAGAATTCGTTTTGGAAAAATTTGATCACAGAAATCTGAATAAAGATGTTCCTGAATTTGCAGCATTGAATCCCACCGTTGAAAATATTTCAATTACCATTTATGACATCTTAAGGAAAAAAATCGATTCAAATCTCGATCTGCAAATACGTGTTTATGAAACGCCGAGAAATTTTGCGGAATATCCGGCTCTCTAATAAAATATAATATGGCTTATAAAAAGATTGAACAATATGACGAGGATGTAACCCGCGATCTGGCCGGGCATTACCGTTCGGCGCTTTCTCTTATTGGCGAAGATCCGGATAGAGAGGGCCTTTTGAAAACACCCGAGCGCATAGCCAAAGCAATGCAATATGCAACGCAGGGATACGCTATGGATGCAGCGGCTATATTAAATTCAGCTAAATTTCACGAGGATGTAAGTGAAATGATCATTGTAAAAAATATTGAATTGTACAGCATGTGCGAGCATCACATGCTGCCTTTTTTCGGGAAAGCGCATATCGCCTACATTCCAAATGGATGGATCACAGGCCTTAGTAAAATAGCAAGAGTGGTAGATGTGTTTGCTAAAAGATTGCAGGTGCAGGAGCGCCTTACATCGCAGATTTTACATGCCATTCAGGATGCCTTAAATCCGCTGGGTGCTGCGGTGGTAATTGAGGCGGAGCATTTATGTATGATGATGCGCGGCATTCAAAAACAAAATTCAGTAACAACCACATCCGCATTTATCGGAGAATTTGAAAAGCAAAGCACGCGGAACGAATTTATTAACCTCATCCAGGCCGACCTGGTAAAAAGAAAATAATTATGGCACATGCATTTGTATTTCCCGGACAGGGTGCACAGTTCACCGGAATGGGATTAAGTCTTTACGAAAATTATCCGCAGGCAAAGGAGCTTTTTGAAAAAGCGAATGATGTGCTTGGATACAGAATTTCTGATGTGATGTTTGAAGGTACTGCCGAAGAACTGGCCCAAACAAAAATTACTCAGCCAGCTATTTTTCTGCATTCTGTAGTCGCTTATAAAACACTTGCCGAAAACAAACCTGATATGGTGGCAGGGCATTCACTGGGCGAATTTTCTGCGCTTGTTGCAAATGGCACACTGGACTTTGAAGATGCATTAAAGCTGGTTTTGGTACGTGCAAAGGCCATGCAGGCCGCATGTGAAAAAAATCCATCGACCATGGCTGCTATTCTTGGCTTAGATGATAAGATTGTGGAAAAAATTTGTGCATCCATTGATGAAACCGTGGTGCCGGCCAATTACAATTGTCCAGGACAGATCGTAATATCCGGTTCAATCAAGGGAATTGAAATAGCCTGCAACCTGCTTAAAGAAGCAGGTGCCAAACGGGCTCTGCAGTTGCAGGTGGGTGGCGCTTTTCACTCTCCGTTAATGCAGCCTGCAAAGGAAGAATTGGAAACAGCCATTTCAAGAACCAATTTTAAAAAGCCGGATTGCCCGGTTTATCAGAATGTGGTAGCACAGGCCGTTCAGGATCCTGAAGAGATACAGGCAAACCTGGTGAGGCAACTTACCGGCCCGGTAAAATGGACGCAATGTGTGATGGCTATGATAGATAATGGCGCTACAAGATTTACTGAATGCGGCCCCGGAAAAGTATTGCAGGGATTGATCACCAAGATCAACCGCGAAGTGGCTACCGATGGCATTGGATAAAATGCCGCTTAACTTATTTTTAGCGAAATATTTATGTAGTAGTTCTTAAATTACTTCAAAAAATTTTCTACTATGAAATACGGTTTACTCATGCTGGGTATCTGCTTTACCACTATTTGCGTTGCTCAAAAATATCCCGAAACAAAAAAAACAGACCAGGTGGATGATTACTTTGGTGTGAAGGTGAGCGATCCCTATCGCTGGCTGGAAGATGATAACAGTGCCGAAACAAAAGAATGGGTGAAAGAACAGAATGCTGTTACTGAAAAATATCTTGAAACCATTCCTTACAGAGAAAAGATCAGGAAAAGATTAGAAACATTATGGAACTATCCCCGGTACAGCAGTCCTTTCAAACGGGGTGATTACTATTATTTTTATAAGAATGACGGGCTGCAAAATCAATCTGTGCTTTACCGTCAGAAAGGCTTAAACGGTACACCTGAGGTATTTCTTGATCCTAACAAAATGAGCGCTGATGGAACGGCTGCTATATCCACACCATCTTTCAGTAAAAATCAGAAATATGCGGTGTACATGGAATCGCAGGCCGGTAGCGACTGGCAGGTAGCCAAAGTAATGAATGTTGACAGTAAAGAATTACTTCCTGATGTGATAAACTTTATAAAATTCAGTGGCATATCATGGAATAGCGATGATGGTTTTTATTACAGCCGTTATCCGGAGCCTGATGAAAGTCAGAAACTGACCAGGCAAAATCAGTTTCATAAAGTTTATTATCACACTATTGGAAAACCACAAAGTGAGGATGTTTTGATTTATGATGATCCCGAACATCCCTTAAGAAATGTAGGCGCTTCATTAACCGAGGATCAGCGTTTCCTGGTGTTGAGAAAAACGGAAGGAACAAGTGGCTCAGAAATTTGGTTAAAAGATATGTCTCAAAAAAACAGCGCGTTTAATGTGTTGGTTAAAGGTTTTGAAGGAGAAAATAGTGTAGTAGATAATGTGGGTGGTAAAATATTGCTGAAGACAAATCTTGGTGCGCCAAATTTCAGAGTAGTATTGGTAGATCCTGAAAATCCGGATAAAGCGAACTGGAAAACAGTCATTGCAGAAAGGCAGGAATTGCTGCAATCTGCAAATACCGTTGGAGGTAAATTATTTCTTACCTACCTGAAAGATGCTTCTTCAAGAGTGTACCAGGCAGATATGAATGGAAAGATTGAAAAGGAAATTAAATTACCGGGCATTGGTACCGCTTCCGGATTTGGAGGCCGTAATAAAGACTACGAAATTTTTTACACCTTCTCTTCTTACAATATTCCTCCTACTATTTATAAATACGATATTCCAACGGGTAAAACTTCGGTTTTCAGAACCAGCGAAGTAAAACTGGACACCAAGGATTATATTACCAAACAATTATTTTTCACGAGTAAAGACGGTGCTAAGGTTCCGATGTTTTTGACTTACAAAAAAGGATTGAAGCTCGATGGGAATAATCCGGTGCTTTTATACGGGTATGGTGGATTCAACATTCCGATGACACCCGGATTTTCTGTATCCAATGCATTTTTCGCCGAACAGGGAGGCATTTATGTGGTTGTGAATTTACGTGGCGGAAGCGAGTATGGCGAATCGTGGCATAAGGCAGGGATGTTGCAAAATAAACAACATGTGTTTGACGACATGATCTCTGCTGCAGAGTTTTTGGTTAAAGAAAAATATACCAATCCATCTAAAATAGCAGTGCGGGGTGGAAGCAATGGTGGCCTTTTGGTAGGTGCTGTAATGACTCAGCGTCCTGATCTTTTTAAAGTAGCCATTCCTCAGGTAGGTGTGATGGATATGCTGCGTTATCATAAGTTTACCATTGGCTGGGCATGGGCTACTGAATATGGCAGAAGCGATAAGGAAGAAGATTTTAAAAATCTTTACAGCTACTCGCCCTTACATAACCTAAAGAAAGGCGTTTCTTATCCTGCTACACTGGTTACCACTGCCGACCATGACGATAGAGTTGTGCCTGCGCATAGTTTTAAATTTGCGGCTACACTTCAGGAAGATAATGCAGGCCCTAATCCTACACTTATACGCATCGAATCAAAAGCGGGTCATGGTGCGGGCAAACCTACCAGCAAACAAATAGATGAAGCCACCGATATCTGGAGTTTTGTAATGTATAATCTGGGAATGGATTTTAGAGAATAAAGAATTTTGTTGCCTATTTTAATTATAAAAGCCGGTGATTGATTGCCGGCTTTTTTTTAATTGACGATAAAGTATCTTTTATGGTGTTTTATTCATCCGTCTTTTCTGCATTCTCAGGTGGCCGGATCTTTCTGATGTAATTGAGGCTTTTCCCGCCGTCAAAAGCACTTTTATTGATATTTTATAAAAGAAAAAACCGCATTCGCAAAGTCTTTGTTTTGCTCGTAATATAAAACATGGCCACCATTGATTTTTACCACTTTTTTATTTGGGAATAAAAATGCTTTGTAATGATTTACACCGATGGCATAATCTTTTTTTCCTGTAATTATTAAAACAGGTAATTCAATGGTTTTTGTAAGGTTTGTAAAGTCTTTGTGGTATTCGGGAAAATCCCATAGGTGCTGTGCAAAGTCGGTTGTTCGGTTATAACTGTTATCTATGCTGTCGAGTAATTCAACTGTTTCTTTTTTATCCGAAAGCATTTTATAATTCAAACCCTTTTGTGAAAGTGCATTTCTGGCAGCACTGAAAACCGGCATTAATGAATCAATATTAGATACGCGGAAATTTGTTTCAAGCAGATCGTTTACATGTATAATTTGTTGTTCAAGAGAGTAATTGAGATTTAATGTTGAATTTGCAAGGATCAAACCAAGTAAATGATCCGGATATTTTTTAGCATAGCTGACGGCTATTATTCCTCCAAAGGAATGTGATAATAAATAGATTTTTTCTGTTCCCAAAGCGCGCCTGATATCTTCAATGTCATCCACCATTCTTTCTAAGCCATAATTTTTATCAATTGATATTTGAGACCTGCCACAACCTCTCTGGTCATAATAAACCATCTTTAATTTCTGTTCGAGGTTGTTTCCTTTTAAATCTTCAAAAGATTTGCTCCATGCTCCCGGACCACCATGAATATATATACATACCGGGCCGCTTCCTGATTTTTTTACATATAATCTTACATGGTCGGAAGTAGTGATGTATGATAATGAGTCAGCAATGTTGATTTGTGAAAATGCAAAATTTGCAATCAATAGCGTTGCTAACAGCGTGAATTTATATTTTTTCATTTGTGCTAATAAGCTTGTTTTATTACAAAAAAACTGCCTCTGATGGTGCCTGCCAGTTTAGATTTTTGGCGGGCAAATTTAAATTTTGCCAAAGCTTCCGGCACTTCCATACCTTCAGAAAGTTTGAATCCCACCGCTCTTTTCTTTGGGTCGTTTAATGTGTAAAGTACATTTATGCCTAAACCATTTTGATAAAACACAAACACCCATTTAATGCCATCTACCAATAGCGACGCCGTTTCAAGCGGTTGTGAATCTATCACAATCCCACGCTCTTCTTTTAAAATTTTGTTTACCCAATCTATTGTTGCTTTACTTTCGGTTGCAGGTGTAGTTACAAATTCTGTTTTGTATTTGTTATGAAAATAACGGGCTTCGTTTGCACGCAATCCGGCAAGTGCTTCTGCGACGGGCGAAGCTTCAAGGCCAGCCTGGCTTACATTTTTAAAATCCACTAAATAGCTCATGGTTGTATTTTTTAATTTTTAATTGAAATTTATTTTTTTTTCCGGTGGTCTGAAGTTCCACAAGGGAGTGATCCAATAAATTGTTCTTTCTCTTTTTGTAATTCACTATTTTAATTTGTTTGTTACTTCCTGCAGTTTATTATGCGCCATGTTTATCCCGAATTTAAACGGCAGTTTTAATTGCTCTGCTCTGTGCTTTTCCGATCTGTAAACAATTTGCATGGTGAGTTTACTGGTGGCATCTGTAAGTTTTTCAAACTCTAAAAACTCAAGCTGAACACCCATCGAGGCGTTTTCCATTTCAAATGTTCTTATGATCTTTTGGTTGGGTATAAAATCATGGATGGTACCATTTGCCCGGAACATGATTTTTCCGTTTTGAGAAGTTTCAAATGTGTATGAGCCGTGTTGTTTGTTTTCCAGTTTTAGCACTTTGGTACCCATCCATTGTTCTACCAATTCTGGTTCTTCGTATGCTCTGAAAAGTAATTCCAGTGGCAGGTCAAATTCTCTTGTGATCACCAGGTCTTGCCTGCCTTCTGCTGCATGAACTTTTGTTTTTTGTTCCATTTTATTTCTTTTTATAATTTTTCATTAAAGATTCTAATTTGTTGAACCGGTCGTCCCATAATTTGCGGAAGGGTTCAATAAAATTTGCGATTTCTTTCATTTTTTCTGCATTGAGGTGATAATATATTTCCCTGCCGTTTTGTTCCTGGCCGAGTAATTCGCATTCGGTAAGAATTTGCAAATGCTTGGATACGGTGGGCCTTGCTGTTTGAAAGTTTGCCGCAATGGCTCCGGCAGTCATGGTTTGTGATGCTGCCAATACTAATATTGCGCGACGGGTAGGGTCGGCAATAGCCTGAAATACATCTCTTCTTGTTTTCATTATGAAGTCATTTGGCTACAAATATATATGTAGTTATGTGACTACACAAATTTTTTTCTGCTTCTATGGGTTATTGTCAGTAAACGATATAGAAAATGAATGATCTAAAGCTTGCTGTCAGTGCTTTTGGAGATTTCGTTGTATTAACGATTTGTTTAAATGACGTTTTTCACTCAGTTGCTTTTGTAATTAATTGGATGGTTTAATTACTCTACCTCCTTGCCGGATTTATCTATATAGAAAGATCTGCCATTTAATTTTACTCTGGCTTTTCCCTCTGAAAATTGCCCTATATAATCATATATTGGCGGAATTATTTCTTTTCCGGTTTTATCAACATAACCTTGCTTTTTATCTAAAAATATTTGGGCCAGTCCTTCCTTGTCAAAGGAATAAATTTTATCATATTTTGGTGTAACAATTTCTTTCCCTGACTTATTTACATAACCCTTTTTTTGGTTTAATTGAATTTTGGCAAATCCGTCCCAAAACATTTCAACCGCGTCATATTTTGCAGGAACGATTAGTTTTCCTGTGATATCAACAAATCCCCATTTCCCGTTTAATTTAACTGCTGCTAATCCCTCATTAAACCTTTCTGCATCATCGTACTTGTTGGGAATGATAAATTTGCCAACATTGTTAATATACCCGTATTTCCAATTTTGTTGAACTGGGGCAAGCCCTTCTGAAAATAAACCGGCATCACTATATTTTATGGGGATAACCACTTTACCCATTGTATCAATATATCCGTGTTGAAAGTTTTGATAGACTGCTGCAAGACCTTCAGAAAAACCGCCAATCTTATCATAAACGGGTTCGGCAATTATATTTCCGTCTTTGTCTTTTAAACCGTATTTGTCATTCTCGGCCTTAAAAGGCTTCTGAGCAAGTACCGCTATTGTTCCCAAAAGCATTACACTTAGTAAAGTTAGTTTTCTCATTTTTTTAAGTTTTGGTTTTATTGTTAAGTTACCTCTAAGGTTTTTCGGATTCGTTCCATTATTGAAATGGTTACTTATCCGCATTTATAAAATAGAATTTCCATAAATTCTATTATCCTTTCTTCAATTCTCCAGTCAGGCCATAATAATGACTTCTTTTTTGCATTGTTGAGAATATTCACACATAAAAACTTCAGTGTTTGAAATTAAATTTTTCTCAAAAGAACAGATTTTTCTGCTGTAACAATTTTAAATCTTTGCAATGTTGGGATTGGGGTTGGATATATTGGGTAAATCCTACTAATTGTCTATTTCTCACACTCACTTCATAAACCCCTTTATCAGATCCATCAATCCACCGCCGCCATTTTTTTGTTGCTGCTCCTGGGCGCCACTTGCTAATTTAGAAAGTACATCCATTAAGCCTCCTCCGTTTGCGCCACCGCTTAGCTTTCCTAAAATATCCTGTAAGCCGCCGCCATTTCCTTGCTCCTGTTCTACCTCCTTGCTTTTCCCACCGGTGATGGAATTTAAAAGTCCATCCAGAGAAAATCCACCTTCTTTCGGATCGTTGATTTTTTGAGTCAGATTTTTAAGCACATCCGGAATCAGGTTGCCTGCAATACGGTTGGATTGCGTGCTGTCTAAGTTGTGTTTGTTCATCAGCTTGTTTGCAAAATAGCCAACCATCATGCTCACAATGGGGTTTGTTCTTAAATTATTGCCACTTTCACCATCATTTTTATTTTCAAATAGCGAAAGCAGGCTGCCAGCGCCACCACCGGCTACTATATTGCGCAGTCCGGATGCTACAGTGTCCGTAGCTTCTGCTACAATTTCATCATTTTTCTCATCAGGTACTTCCGGGTTTTCAACTACCTTATCATTGGAAACTTGTTTAACAAGGTCAAATAATTCTCTGAGCATAATATTTATATTTTAATTTTTTAAAATACAAATTACAGAAATGTCATCAAAAATGAATGGGTAAAATCCGGATGCCTTACCTGATTGGCGAATCTGATTTTAAAAATTTCAGGAAAAAGTGCTTTTGAAGCAAGTTAGTTCGTGAGCTTAAACACAAACAGGATGGTTCCTGTTTCTATGTCCCTGCTGCTTGAGGGGAATTTCAATTCCTTTGCTTTTTGTAATGCAATGCTGCGAAGATTACTGTTTGCTGTGGTGGTGCCCTTTGCAATGGAGGCCGATGTAACAGCTCCCGAGCTGTTCACTTTAATATCAACATAAACCTTTGCGTTCTCATTAAAATCTCCCTTCATATTCGGAAAATGCACAGGACTCCTTCCTACAAATCCTTTGGAAACACTAACACCACTTCTGCCGCCGGGTGAATTACCGTAAGAATCGGGCTTGCCATTAGGACTGCCCGCATCACCATTGCCATTTTTATTTCCCTGGTTGCGATAATCATTATCCTGGTCAGCATTGTTTCCACCTGTGCCTGTGCCGCCTTTGTACACATTCTTGGGCTGCGGCGGGGCAGGAGTAGGATTTACTACCGGCGACGGATTGACATTTTTGGTTGATTTTGTAGCAGTATTTTTATTTACATCTCGCGCATCTTTCACCGGTTTTTCAGATTTTACAACCGGTGCGGCGTTTTCATCGCCTGTTTCATCTGCATTAATATGTTGCGATGGCGATTCATTTGCTTTCATGCCGCTTTGTGGCGACGAAACACTTTGTTCATCCGGCGCTTTTTCACCTTTTACCATTGGCTGTACATCACCCAATCCTTCCTGTTCGTTTCCAAGGTTTATCTCTATCAGATCCTGAACGGCAGGAACTTCCGGCTTGTGAATCTTCCAGGTATAAACAAACGCGAATATCAAAATAAGCGCGCACACAATGCCTGTGAACAGCAATGCCTTCCTGTTTTTTTCTGCTTCAAACTGATGTATGGTGAGTGAATTCAAAACTGATGTTTAAAAAAAGTAAAGTTATTGATTTGAATAAAATTCAATATGCCCATATTGTTAAAACTCAATGCCTGGCTCCAAACAACAAACTTCCTATACGCACCATGTTGCTACCATTGCCGATTGCAATTTTATAATCAGCGCTCATGCCCATGCTCAAAACTTCTGTATTTGCAGAAATTGATTTACAATTCAAAAATAATTCATGCAGCGCTGAAAATTCCATTGCCACTTTTTGTTCATCCTCAGAATTGGTGGCCATACCCATCAGCCCTTTTACATTTGCATTTGGATATTGATTAAGATTTTTCATTAAAGCGATCAATTCATTTTGGTCCAATCCGAATTTTGTTTCTTCATCAGCGATGTGCACTTGTAAAAGCACATCAATCGTCCGGCTATTTTTTTTTGCTTCCTTGTCTATTTCGCGAAGTAATTTTTCGGAATCAACACTTTGGATAAGTGAAACAAAAGGGGCGATATATTTTACTTTATTGCGTTGCAGGTGGCCGATAAAATGCCAACGGATATCTGCAGGTAAATGATCATGTTTTTCCAATAATTCCTGCACATAATTTTCGCCAAAATCTTTTTGCCCCCACTGATACAATTTCAGGATTTCTTCTGCGCTTTTTGTTTTGCTTACTGCTACAAGCGTCACACTTTGCTTAGCAAGTTCTTGATTGAATGATTGAAAATTTTGTTCTGTCAATTCAGTTTTTTTTAAGAATGCAACACACTTCTGCCAATGACGATGCGCTGAATTTCGCTGGTGCCTTCATAAATCTGTGTGATTTTGGCATCTCTCATCATGCGCTCTACATGATATTCTTTTACATAGCCGTATCCGCCGTGTATCTGCACCGCTTCTGTAGCAGCCCACATGGCTGTTTCACTTGCGAATACTTTGGCCATGGATGAACTTTCAGTATAATCCTGCCCCACATCCTTTTGCCATGCGGCGCGCAGACATAAAAGCCGGGAAGCGTTTACACGTGTAGCCATATCGGCTAATTTGAATTGAATGATCTGGTGATTGCCGATAGGAACGCCAAATGCTTTTCTTTCTTTTGAATAAGCGATTGATCTTTCTAATGCTCCTGCTGCTATGCCAAGTGCCTGAGATGCGATACCTATGCGGCCGCCTGAAAGCGTATGCATAGCGAATTTGAATCCAAATCCATCAGCGCCTATCCTGTTTTCTTTCGGCACTTTTACATCCTGGAAACTAATGCTGTGCGTGTCGCTTCCACGAATACCTAATTTATTTTCTTTTGGACCCACATTTACGCCTGGCCAGTTTTTTTCTACAATAAATGTGTTGATGCCACGGCTACCTTTTTCGGGATGCGTTTGCGCCATTACCAGGTACACCGAAGCGGTTCCACCATTAGTGATCCAGTTTTTTACACCATTCAGCACATAATGATCGTCTTTTTCTTCGGCGGTGGTTCTTTGTGAAGTGGCGTCGCTGCCGGCTTCCGGCTCGCTCAATAAAAAAGCGCCAATGTATAATTCGCCATCTTTTTTACCTTGCGCTATGGGTGTAAGATATTTTTGTTTCTGCTCTTCAGTTCCGTATTCCTGCAGGCCATAGCATACCAGGCTGTTATTCACGCTCATGCATACACTTACGCTTGCATCCACTTTACTTATTTCTTCCATTGCCAGTACATAGCTGATAGTGTCCAATCCGGCGCCGCCGTACTCAGGTTTTACCATCATTCCCAAAAAACCCAGATCGGCCAGCTTCATGATCTGTTCTTTCGGAAATTTTTGTTGTTCATCTCTTTCTATCACGCCGGGCAGGCACTCATTATTTGCAAAATCGCGGGCTGCCTGCCGTATCATTTCCTGTTCCTCTGTGAGCTTAAAATCCATAAACAATTTTTTTGCAGCAAATGTAAGTTTTATAATAGTAGCAAGAGTGGTATTGGGTATTGGGTATTGGGTGTTGAGTAAGTCGCAAGTATCAAGTAGCAAGAAGCAAGAAAAGGTAAACTCACAAAATCACCCGATCACAAGATCACCAATCTTCAAAATCTGCGTTCATCTGCGAAATACATCTGCGCAAATCTGCGGGAAAAAATAATTCCCGCCATCACCCAATAAAAAAGCCGAACAATTTGTCCGGCTTTTTTTGAAATAATTTAATCCTGGGTTTTCGTGGTTTTTCAGGTTTAAACTTTAATCCATGTTTTTCATAAGAATAATGCTTTCAAAGGATTGGTTTCATGTTGGTTTTTCAAAAGGTTTAGGATCTTTTGATCTTTCAGCGGTTTTGGATTCGGTTTTTTAGGTTTTTGGTTTTACTGGTTCTTCAGCAGGGTTTGGATTTGGTTTCTTAGGGTTTTGGTTTTTACTGATCTTTCAGTGGATTTTGGATGTCCGGTTTTTGACCGTTTTGTTGATACAAAGATAAGTTGGTGTAAAAGCCCTTGCAAGAGCATTACTGCTCTATTTTTGTACAATGTTTTTACCATCGGTATCGTAAATCTACGAGAGCCTGAATCGTAACAAACCCAATTGATAATAAAAATAAATAATTGGATATGTCGTCAAACACAGTGCACATAATGATTACAGGAAAAGTTCAGGGCGTATTTTTCAGGGCTGCCGCCGAAAAGACTGCTATCCGCCTTGGTTTAAAAGGCTGGGTAAAAAATACGCCCGATGGAAATGTGGAAGCTATGGTAACCGGTGAACAGAAAAAATTAAATTCTTTTGTAGAATGGTGCGGGCATGGACCCGAACGTGCAGAAGTTGAGAAAGTAATAGTTGAAATGGCGCCGGATCAGATTTTTGAAACATTCAAAGTGATCAGGTGATTTGTGTCAAAGCACTTTTTTGCCTGTTTATTAAAAGTTAAAAAGCATAGTTGCTGTTATTATAATGTATGAATGGTTGGGATAGCATGCAGGCTTTGGTAACTTCGCAAGCCTTGTAAGAGATCTTTAAATTTATTGTGAGCATGAGAATATTTACACTTTGTATTTTATTGACTTTGGGTTTTGCAGCGAATGCACAAATTGATAAAGAACCTATTCCCACACCAGAAATTTCTACAATTGAAGTGTCATCAGGAAATACAGTGATAGGTAAAGTAATCGACCTCGAATCGAACAAACCCATTCCCGCAGCTTCAGTTCAATTGTTTGCCATTCTAAAAAATGATAATGATAGCCATAAAGATTCACTGGTGGCTGTGATGCTCACTAAATCAAACGGCGATTTCAGCTTTCAGGAATTACCTTCTTACGATTCATTAAAAATTAAAATAACTGCCGTAGGGCATGCTGATGCAGTCAGGACATTTACTTTTATGAATGAGCAGGATACAGAAGCGCTCAGAAAAGATGTAGGTAATATTGTTCTCGCCAGAGAGGCACAGCAACTGGAAGGTATTGTAATTACTGCTGCACGCCCTGCCATGAAATTGGGCATCGACAAAAAAATATTTGACGTAGATCAGACAATCACATCCAAAGGCGGTACTGCAGTGGATGTAATGAAAAACATTCCCTCTTTAAGTGTTGATGTAGATGGCAATGTGGAATTGAGAAACAGCGCGCCTACTATTTTTGTGGACGGCAGACCCACAATCCTTACGCTCGATCAAATTCCATCAGACAATATTGACCGCGTAGAACTGATCACTAATCCATCTGCAAAGTACGATGCGAGTAGTGGCGGAGGCATTATCAACATAATTTTAAAAAAGGAAAAAAGACGTGGATTCAATGGGCTTGTTTCCATAACAGGTGGTACGCCAGAAGTGTTCAGAACTAATGCGAATCTCAATCTGAGGCAGGGTAAATTCAATTTTTTTCTGAGTGGCAATTACAGTACATCAGGAGGAAAATCAAACAGTTCGAGCGAGCGCATCAACTTTGCTGATGGACTTGTGTCGAACTATTTTAACCAGCATACCATCAACGACCGTAGCAGAAACTTTAAATCTATCCGCGGTGGTTTTGATTATTTTATTGATAACAGAAATACAATCACGCTTTCGCAGGGATATACGCAGGGCGATTTTAAGAATATTGAGTCGCAATCTCAGGAATTTCTGGATGCATCAAAAACAACGGAGCGCTATGGCGACCGTACAAATTTTAATACGTTTCAATTCAGAAGAAATAACAGCCAGTTAAATTATACTCACAAGTTTCCGAAGAGCGGGCGCGAATTAAATGCAAGCCTGAATGTAAACTATGGAGGTGTAAATAATTATTCAAACATCGAAAGCAATTACACAAAACCCGATGGCACAGTGGATGGCTCGGCCACGCTGGTAAGAAACAGGGGTTCTAATGACAACAATCAATGGACTGCCAAAATAGATTTTACAAGTCCACTTAATGAACATTCAAAAATTGAAACAGGTTTAAGGAGTTTTATTAATAACTATGAAAGTGTGTTTAACACTTATTCTGTGTTGGATGTGGGTGAAGTAAAATTGCCACTCAGCAATAATTACAAATACCGCGAGCAGGTGCATGCTGCTTATTTTACTTACACAGGTGAAGTGGGCACCTTTGGTTATCAATTAGGATTAAGGGGTGAATATTCAGATTTCGATGGCACATTGGTAGATAGCGCCAAGCATTTCGGATATACATACCCGTCAGGAATTAAAAATATTTGGGATGCATTATTTCCAAGTGTATTCTTATCTAAAAAATTAAACGACCGCGACGAACTTCAACTCAATTACAGCAGGCGTGTGCGTCGCCCGGGATTCTGGCAGCTTAATCCTTTTATTGATATCAACGATCCGCTCAATATTCAGCAGGGAAATCCTGAATTAAAACCAGAGTTCAGAAATTCCTTTGAATTGAATTATAGCGTTGGTTATGGTCAGAACAACAATTTCCTGGCAGTGTTATATTACCGGAATACAGTAGGGGATATTACCCGGTACAGCGATACGATCACGGCTGCACAATATGAGAAACTGCAAAATTCAGCCATTGATCCTGATGCGATACTGAACACCTACATCAATTCAAAAAGTAATAACAGGCTGGGACTTGAACTTACACTTCAGCAAAAAATAGCTAAGGGTTTTGATATCACTCCTTCTGCAAGTTTTGCTTACCGCAAAGTAAACGCCGATGTAAAAGATATGGATCTGAGCAACGAAGGATTTAACTGGAACGCAAAGATGACTGCCAACTATAAGATCAAAACCGCCAAAGAATCATCCTTTTTCAATGATTTATCTTTCCAACTAAGTGGAAGCTATGAATCGCCGCGCGTGATACCGCAGGGTAAAGTATTGGAACAATACAGCGCGGATCTTGCATTAAGAAAGGACCTGTTTAAAGATAAAAAAGGATCAATCGTATTTAGTGTAAATGATTTGTTTGATACTAACCGGAGGGGAGTTATTTATGATACGCCATCATTTTACCAGGAAAGCTACAGGCGCTGGCGGGTAAGGAGTTTCAGGGTTACATTCAGTTACAAATTCGGAAACGCTAATTTTCAATTATTTAAAAAGAACGGTGGAGGACAGGAGAACGGGGGAGATTTTTGATTTTAGGTTTTAAATAAAAAAGTGCTTTTGATGTTTCTTTCAAAAGCACTTTTTTTATTATTTTTTAAAATTCAGAGTTTCAATTCGCCATTCATTTTCCTCACTGCTTCGGCGCTTTTTGCGAAAGCATCTTTTTCTTCTTCATTCAATTTGAGGTCAATAATTTTTTCCCATCCGTTTTTCCCAACAACCACAGGTACACCTATGCATATATCACTTTGGCCATATTCGCCTTCCAGGTATACGCTGCACGAAACCATCTTCTTTTCGTCTCTCACAATGGTTTCCACCATTGCAGCACCTGCTGCACCGGGCGCATACCATGCGCTTGTGCCTAACAGCTTTGTGAGCGTAGCACCGCCTACCATAGTGTCTGCTGCAACTTTTTTTAGTGAAGCTTCATCCAGTAATTCGCTTACCGGTACGCTATTATAGGTAGCAAGCCTTGTCAATGGAATCATTGTTGTATCGCCATGCCCGCCTATCACATCTGCATTAAGGTCGTGAGAAGAACATCCAAGTGCCTGCGATAAATAATATTTAAACCGGCTGCTATCGAGCGCTCCTCCCATGCCTATGATCCTGTGTTTGGGAAGGCCTGTACTTTTAAGCGCCAGGTAAGTCATGGTATCCATAGGATTGCTGATCATTACGATGATAGCATCCGGAGAGTATTCCAAAATATTTTTAGTTACATCTTTTACAATTCCTGCATTGATTCCGATCAATTCTTCACGTGTCATGCCCGGCTTCCGCGGAATTCCCGATGTGACCACCACCACACTGCTTCCTTTTGTTTTTTTATAATCATTTGTGCTGCCTGTTATGCGTGTATCACTTCCCAGCAATACGGCGCTTTGCAACATGTCCATCGCTTTTCCTTCGGTGATTCCCTCTTTAATATCCAGCATTACCAATTCATCGCACAGCTCTTTACGGGCTATGTTATCTGCACAGGTAGCGCCTACGGCTCCTGCACCTACAACGGTTACTTTCATGTAAAAAAATATTTAATTGAAAAAATGTTTGAATGCAAAGGTAAGCAATCCAAATATGCGCAACCAGGAGAGGGCAGGTAGAGTGGTTACCTGCTTACGGTTATCATCGCCAGTTTTTCTGAGATCAGGTTATTCCACTCAAGTTGCTTTTCCTTTAAAACACTATGATTGGTCTCCTTATCATACCTGCGTTGTGTTTCATCAAGCAGTTTTATATTATCATTATAGATCTGGTTGAGTTGTTTGCTCCAGTTTTGCACAGTAAACTCAGCTTTACCCAGGTCGTTTACCAATTTGATCGCCGCGAGATAGGTAATATCAAAATGACGTTGTTCATGTTCGAGATGATATGCCGCTTTGATTTCGGGTTTTTTCCATGAATGCGATTTTGAAAAATAGCATTTTACATAAATATCTATATTAATACCATTTTTGTCCTGATGCATTTGCGATGCGTATTGAATTCCGGAAGCAGTGATGGCGCTGCCGAAATGATTGGCAGGAGGCGTACCCTGGAAATCGTTCCAGGTGAGTTTCTGCTCTTTCCAATAATAAATAGTATCACTTTCGGGAGCATTCACTTTTTTTACAAAGTAGATTTTTACATGTACGGGTTGGCTTTGAGCAGCGTACATTCCAAAGGCAAAAAAGAAAACAAGAAGTAAGCGGTTCATAGGATGAAAATAACGCGAAATGTGCGCAGCTTATTTCAATGATTCGTTAATTGGCAATGCTTTTTGTTTTCTTTAAACTGTCATGGGAAATTGGTGCACCATTTCTATTGCCCGCCTGGCAATGTAAGTGGTGTTTTGCTTTTCCATGCATTTAAAATGCCCGAGTGGACAGCGTGGTAATCCATATTTACTGCAAGGCTGACACCAAAGGTTTAAAAATACATTTTCAAAGACGGGAGGTTGCAAATGCGAAAGATTCTTTGGATAATAGGGTTCAACATCAAGCAGTGGTGAAGTACCACCCCAAATGGCGATCAACGGTTTGTTAAATGCACATGCAATGTATTGCAATCCGGTGTCGTGTGAAATAACCATCCTGGCCCTCCTTACAATGTCTGCCGATTCGTATAAATTGAATTTGCCACATGCATTATAAATCTTTATATCATCTATTGATGCTATCTCCAGTCCTGCATCTTTTTCTGAAGGGCCGCCTACAAGAATGACCGGAAAATCAATTTTGCTGCAAAGCTCTTTCAGTTTATGGACGGGTAATTTTTTTGTGAAATGGTTTGCTCCAATCACAATGGCGATATAACCTGCAAGATGGCTGTGTGGAATATCATTTTCGTTTAACCGTTGCTGTTGCGGAATAAAAAAATCAAGTCCTCCGCCATCATCCTTTACGCCGAGTGGTTTCACAGTATCGAGGCAGCGTGTGGTAATATGCCTTCCCGGCATTACATCTACCTTTAGTTTGGTAAGAATGAACTTTTGAAAGTTCAATTTATTTATAGTGTATGATTTTTTTTCTAATGCGTGTTTGATCTTATTGCTTCGGAAATTATTGTGCAGGTCTATTACGGCATCAAATGATTCTTGTTTTAATTGCCCGATTAGCGATTCAAGATCCTCTTCATAGTAATGAAACTTATCTATGAAAGGATTGGAGGCAGTTACATCAGCAAATTTTTTTTTAGTAACAAGGTGTATTTCTGAATCAGGCAGCTGTCGTTTTGTACACCTAAATACAGGCGTTGCCAATACAAGATCGCCAATGGATGAGAACCTTATGAAAAGAATTTTCATTTCGCAAAATTAATGACTCGAAAATGGTGGAAGAAATTCACACCTTCTTTGGTTTTCTTTTAGGTTTAATCATTTTATATATAACCGGGAATGTGGTTACGATTACAATGATAAGGATAATGATTTCGAGGTGTTCTGTAAGGTCGTATCCAAATTCGCTCTTTACCAGTTTCTGTAAAAAATGGCCGGCTAACAGCATACTGCCCACCCAGGCCATGCAACCGATTATATTATAAAAAGCGAATTTTTTCTTATCCATCAAAACGATGCCGGCAACGATAGGAGCAAAGGTTCGGACAAATGGCACAAAACGGGCGACAATGATTGCCCAACCGCCATTCTTCTCATAAAAATCATGCGCCTGAAGCAGATACTTCTTCTTAAAAAAGAATGTGTCTTTCCTGTCGTAAAGAAATGGCCCGCTTTTTTTACCAAACCAATATCCAACAAAATTTCCAAGAATTCCGGCTGTAGTAATAAGCACCCACAAAATACCGAGGTCAATCCATTGATTGCCCGATTTAAAAAGCGCGCTCTCCACAATCTGATCACTGAAAATACCTGTTACAAAAAGCAATGCATCACCCGGTAAAAAAAATCCGGCAAATAGACCGGTTTCTGCAAATACAATAAACACAATCATCCATAATCCACCGTTTTCAATATAAAACTGAGGATTTAAAAGTTCTTTAAATTCAAATGCCAAAAAATATAAATTGTTCAATGTGTCGGGTTTGTTATTCTAAAACTAAATAAAGAAACAGTAACCGCTTGTAATTATTTTCCTAAAACCATCTTAATCAGGAACAAAGGCAAGCGCTTTTTCTTCGTCAAATTCTCCTTCCCAACGTGCAATTACACAACTGGCAAGGGTGTTTCCAATTACATTCACCGAAGTGCGCGCCATATCCATTAATTCATCAATGCCCAGGATAGCCATAATAGGCCAGAGTGGCAAACCAAAAGAAGCTGCTGTTCCAATTAATATGACAAGAGAAGCACGTGGCACACCGGCCACCCCTTTGCTGGTAAGCATCAACGTTAGACCCATAATAATTTGTGTTCCAATCGGCATATGCAATCCTGCGGCTTGCGCCACAAACACACTTGCCAGCGAAAGATATAATGTGGTGCCATCAAGGTTGAATGTATAGCCGGTGGGCAACACAAACGAAACGATTTTTCGGGGAACTCCAAATTTTTCCATATTTTCCATGGCAATAGGTAATGCCGATTCAGAACTTGTGGTAGCAAATGCAATAGAAACAGGCTCTGAGACTGCTTTAATAAATTGCCTGATCGGTATTTTTAAAAAATACGCAATGGTAAAAAGAACACCACCTACAAAAACAATTAATGCGATATATAATGTCATTAATAGTTTTACCAGCGATATTAAAATATCTATACCCAAATGACCTACTGTTACCGCTATGGCACCACCTACGCCAAAGGGCGCAAAATGCATAATGATATTCGTAAAACGGAACATTGTTTCAGCAAGGCTTTCACTGAACTGAAGCATTGGTTTACGCTTCTTTTCGCCTAACATGGCGAGTGCTATCCCGAAAATTACACTGAAAACTACGATCGGAAGCACATCTCCATTATACATGGATTTTATAATATTTTCAGGAAAAATATGAAGGATCACATCCTGCCATGTTTGGGGAGCTGTGTGGGGCAGTTCTTCATGAAAACCTTCAGGTATTACAATACCCACACCCGCATGCGTTAAATTAATCGCTACCAGCCCGATGGCAAGAGCGATCGTTGTAACAATTTCGAAATAAACAATCGACTTCCAACCCATGCGGCCTACCTGCTTTAAATCCGAATGGCCGGCAATACCCACCACCAGCGTAGAAAACAGAATGGGTGCGATAATAGTTTTTACAAGTCGTAAGAAAATATTACTGAGTACTTTAAGATTTTTTGCAAACTCCGGAAAATCGAGTCCGATCTCCACACCGATCACCATGCTGGTAAGTATCCATGTGGTAAGCGATTTTTTATAAAATGCAAATAGCACCAGCGAACCAATAAATATCCATCGTAATACACTTAAGAAAGTAGGATTAATACTATTGAAATTATAAATATCAATCAGATGAAAAACAGCTACTACTGCCAAAACAATTAAGACAAGCAGACCACTTTTTCTTTTGTTCATAAACAGAAATTATCGAGGAGTTCCAAAACTAAGGAATACGATTTAAAAACAATTTCTTCGCCCTCTTGAATTTGAAACAAAAAATGAATATTTTTTCTGTAAGATCAATGGCTGAAAAATTTTTTATACGACCTTTCCATAAATACTTTTGGTTTTTATTTCAATTAAAATTTTTCAATTTGAAATGCGTGGCTGATTGATATTTTATAAGTCGCATCTCTTATTAAAAGAAAAATGGGAATAAACTTATAACAATGTAATGCATCAGACAAACTGATTATATAGCATGTGCCGTTCAAAAAGTTTTGAATTCGCTTTTTGATTTATTTCTTATTTTTCCACATTCTTATTTGAATTAAACCACAAAAAACTTAAAACTCTTATGGGTTTATTTATCAGAAAGCCAATGAATGTTTTGCTGAATGAAGCTTCTGCTTCGGGCGAACATACATTGAAACGTACACTTAGTTCCACTTCACTTATTGCACTCGGTATCGGCGCCATCATTGGTGCCGGATTGTTTAGCATCACGGGTATGGCTGCTGCAAACTATGCAGGCCCCGGTATCATGATCTCTTTTATCATTGCTGCCGTTGGTTGCGGATTGGCAGGTTTGTGTTATGCAGAATTTGCTTCCATGATTCCTGTTGCAGGAAGCGCGTATACTTATTCTTACGCCACCATGGGCGAATTTATCGCATGGGTGATTGGGTGGGATCTGGTTCTGGAGTATGCTGTAGGATCTGCTACAGTTGCTTCAAGCTGGTCAGGTTATTTCGGAAAATTATTATCTAAATACGGAGTGGCTCTGCCCGACGCATTGACCAAAACTCCATTTGACCCGGGGGGTGTAATGAATCTTCCTGCAGTTTTTATTGTGATAATAATGTCGCTTATTCTGATTCGCGGTACAAGTGAATCAGCCTGGGTGAACGGTTTGATCGTTATTCTGAAAGTCGCGATCGTTGTTGTTTTTATTGTTATTGGATTTAATTACATCAGGCCCGAAAATTTAAAACCATTAATCCCTGAAAACAAGGGCGAATTTGGTGCTTTTGGGTGGACAGGGGTGATACGCGCAGCAGCCGTCGTCTTCTTTGCGTATATCGGATTTGATGCCGTCTCGACGGCGGCACAGGAAACAAAAAATCCGCGCAAGTCTATGCCGATCGGAATTATGGGATCGCTTGCTATTTGTACGGTGCTTTATATTTTGTTTGCCTATGTAATGACTGGTGTTACTCATTATTCCAATTTCGGTGGAGGTGAGCTTGCTCCTGTGGCTACAGCCATTAATTGGATGGGACCTATTATTAACGGCGTTCCGCATCCCGATTATCCATGGTTAAATACAGCTATCATCATCGCGATCCTTTTAGGATATTCATCAGTGATACTCGTGATGTTGCTTGGTCAAAGCCGTGTATTTTATTCAATGAGTACAGATGGATTATTGCCAAGAATATTTTCTGATATACATCCTAAACACCGCACTCCCTATAAATCTAATCTGTTGTTCATGTTGTTTGTAAGCTTGTTTGCAGCATTTGTTCCGGGAAGGATTGTTGGTGAGATGACAAGTATCGGTACGTTGTTCGCATTTATTCTCGTGTGTGCGGGAGTGTTAGTAATGCGTAGCACGATGAAGGATGCGCCGCGTGCATTTAGAGTACCACTCGTACCATTGATCCCCGTATTGGGAATTCTTGTTTGCCTGGGTATGATGGTTTTCCTTCCGTTCGATACCTGGATCCGCCTTTTGGTATGGATGCTGATCGGATTGGATATTTATCTTGCTTATGGCGTTCGTAAAAGTTTGCTGAATGCAGGTAAAAAGCACATAAAAGATAAATCAATTGTAAGTGTTTGCGGATTGATTCTTTCTGTGATCCTGATCATACTTGCATTCGCACATCATAAGATGACCGCAGAAGATGCGAAAGATACAGAGCTGTTTTATTTCTCTGTGGTATTTGGCGCATTGCATGTGCTCTATTATATTTTCAGATATATCAAAGACAAAAAAGCTCCGGCTGTTGAAGATGTCAAATAAATTAAAGCCGCTCACATGAGCGGCTTTTTTATTACATTGGATTGGATTATTTAAATATGTAAAATGAAAATAGCTACCTACAATGTAAATGGAATTAATGGCAGATTGCCTGTATTATTGCGCTGGCTCGAAGAATCTCAGCCAGATGTAGCCTGCCTCCAGGAATTAAAAGCGCCACAGGAAAAATTTCCGATCGAAGCGATTGAATCAATTGGTTATAATGCGATATGGCATGGCCAGAAAAGCTGGAATGGCGTGGCTATCCTCACAAAAAACATTTCAGTAGCCGAACATATTAAAGTGCTTCCAGGCGATGATGAGGATCTTCAAAGCCGATACATTGAGACGACTGTCGGCGACATTGTTCTTGCTTGCATTTATTTGCCAAACGGCAATCCTGTGCCGGGACCAAAGTTTGATTATAAACTTAGCTGGATGCAGCGATTGCACGATCACGCTTTAACGCTTCTCAATTCTAAAAAACCAGTAATCATTACCGGTGATTTTAATGTGATCCCGGAAGAAATGGATGTGTACAAACCCGAGCGGGTAAAAAAGGATGCGCTGTTTCAACCTGAATCCCGGGAGGCATACAGAAAATTATTACAGCTTGGATGGACGGATGTATTTCGTTACATGTATCCTGAAGAAAGAATTTATACTTTCTGGGATTATTTCCGAAATGCTTATGGAAGAGATGCCGGGATGCGCATCGATCACTTTCTGTTAACAGAGCAGCTTGTGCCTCAAATTGAAAGCGCAGGTGTTGACAAATTTGTAAGAGGCTGGGAAAAGACAAGTGATCACGCACCTGTTTGGATCAAACTTAAAAATTGATCAACCGATCAAAAAAGATTGCACAGCCAACTCATAACCTTTCATTCCAAATCCAAAGATAGTTCCGGCGCATTTTGCGCTTATGTGTGAATACTTACGAAATTCTTCACGGTTCGATATATTGCTGATATGTACTTCTACCACCGGAATGCCTATGGCTGCTACAGCGTCGCCAATAGCAATTGAAGTGTGCGTATAAGCACCGGCATTCAGTATAATGCCCTCCATAGTTTGTGCGGCATTGTGCAATTCGTTTATTAATTCTCCTTCCACATTGCTTTGATAATAATCAAAATCTACCTGTTCATATTTTTTACGGAGTTTACCAAAATATTTTTCAAAAGTATCATGGCCATAAACTTCCGGTTCGCGATTGCCCAGCAGGTTAAGGTTAGGTCCGTTGATGATGGCTATTTTCATGATTTAATTTTTTTTAATATTTATTAAAAAAAGTGCCTTTGAAAGGAAACTAATTTTTTTGCGCTTCCATTAGTCTGAAAAATTCGTCAAACAAGTATCTGCTGTCGTGCGGGCCCGGTGTACTTTCCGGATGGTATTGAACACTGAAAGCGGGGCGGTCATTAAGTTTAATGCCTTCAATGCTGTCATCATTCAGGTTGCGATGTGTGATGGTAATATTTTTATTTTTTGAAACCGCGTCTGCATCCACACCAAATCCATGGTTTTGAGTGGTGATCTCACATTTTCCGGTAAGGATATTTTTTACAGGATGATTTAATCCACGATGGCCATGATGCATTTTAAACGTGGGTATATCATTGGCCAGTGCAAGCAATTGCTGTCCTAAACAAATTCCAAAAAAAGGCTTCTTTTTATTAAGTATCTTTTTTACTGTGTCAATTGCATATTCCATCGGTTCAGGATCGCCGGGGCCATTACTTACAAAATAACCGTTCGGATTAAATTTTTCTATTTCCTCAAAAGGTGTTTTAGCATTGAACACTTTTACATAAGCACCACGCTCAACAAGGCAGTTTAAAATATTTTTTTTAATTCCATAATCAAGCACTGCTACTTTTGTTTCAGAAGAAGGATCACCAAGATCATAAGTATGCGGTGTAGAAACCACCGATGCCAATTCCAATCCACTCATCGAAGGTACTTCGCTCAGCATTTTTTTTAATGTTTCAACGTCATCAATGTCACTTGAAATAATGCAGTTCATCGCTCCTGCTTCACGAATGTGTATTACCAGCGCGCGGGTATCGATCCCATCAATGGCCACAATATGCTGCCGTTCAAAATACTCCTGCATGCTTTCATTGGAAGCAAACCTGGAGTATTGCATTTCAAGATTGCGCCCGATAATTCCCTTTACTTTTACAGAATCACTTTCTACTTCATCTTCTATCGTACCATAATTTCCCACATGAACTGTATTCATGATTACCACCTGGCCGTAATAACTGGGATCAGTAAAAACTTCCTGGTAGCCTGTCATACCGGTATTAAAGCATATTTCGCCTGTGGTAGTACCGCGCTTTCCAAAAGGTTTGCCGTAAAAAACGTTGCCATTTTCTAAAATTAAGATCGCTTGTTGTGAAGGTTGTTCAGCCATGAATAAGAATTTTGCAAAATAAAGGAATTACTCACAAAAGCAGTTTCGCTTTTTTATCTCATTGTTCAATTTGTTTATTTAATAACTTTTGGCAGGCCAGATAAACACCATTCGTCCACCCGAAACCGTCCTGTGTGGGATAAGTGCCTGCTTCTGCTTTTCCTTCTGAGAGCTCAACATTATATTTTTCCATCATTTTCCCTGTTTGTTCAAATATTTTTTCATTCGATTTGCACCATCTTCCGGCGGCCTTTTTAGCAAGTTTTTCATGGCCATAATTCATTAATCCCTGAATAGCGATCCATTCCAAAGGTGCCCACCCATTGGGTGCATCCCATTGCTGGCCTGTAACTTTAAGCGTAGTTAAAAAGCCGCCATCTTTCAAAAATTTTTCTTCTAAAATTTGAGCTATATGATCTGACTGCGATTGAGTACAAACATTGGTAAACAAAGGCGCTGCTATGGCGATTGTCAACTCTTCAGTTTGCCTGTGATTTATAAAATCAAAATCGAAGTAGCATTTTTTTTGATCGTTCCAACAATATTTTTGAATGGCTGCTTTCCTTTTTGTAGCAGCATTTTCAAAAAAACTGCTGTTATTTCGATCGCCCGTTTTTCCGGAAAGGTCAGCTATCATTTTTTCGAGATTGTATAAAAGGCAATTGAGATCGATCGGTATAAGATTGGCGGTTCTCATTGTCGCAATATTATTTCCGTCGCCCAGCCACCTGCTGGAAAAATCCCAACCCGATTCGCAGGCAGCGCGCTCATGCCTGAAAAATTTTTTTTTATCATCTGTTTCTCTCGCCCAATCCATATCCTTTTTAAAAGCTTCCGGGCGCGGCGTGTTGTTTTCATCCCAATATCTGTTTAATATACTACCGTCATCAAGCCTTGCCACACGATGTATTGAAATACAATCGGCACTTAGCTGCTTTTCGCCTTTCATCCAGAAAGCATATTCTTTTTTGAGCGCGTTCAAATGTTGTTTGCAAAAATTTTCGTCCTCCGTAAGTTCCAGCATCAAAGCAAGAAAAGGCGGCTGGCTTCTTCCAAGAAAATAAGTTCTGTTTCCATTTGGAATGTATCCGAATTTTTCAATGAGGTGAGCAAAATTTTCAATCATGTCCTTTATCAAATCATCACGGCCATCAATTTTCAAACCAAGCATGGTAAAATAACTATCCCAATAAAACATTTCACGAAATCTGCCTCCGGGCACCACATAAGGCCTTGGCAACGGAATCAAAGAATTACCGGTTTCATCTGTATGACGTGTTAATATATTCCATAAATTACTTACATGTTTTGACAGGCTTGTATTTTTTTGTGTTACAAACCCGGTATGAAAAGAAGGCGGTTCTTCAAAATAGGTATGAACAAAATTTTTAAGATCAAATCCGGCTTTATTTTTTTCGGCCACGTATTGTTTTTGAATAAACGCCAATGATTTTTTTGGAAAAGAATCCACAAATGTTTTGGAGTCAGCAAAAACTTTTTCCATCTGTACCCGTTCAAATAATTCGCCTAATTGAAAAATGTACTTTATCTCTTCACTCATTTTATCTCTTTGTTTGCTGTTGCTCCAAATTTGTGCCTTGTTTGATTTTCAATAAAATTTGAAGGGGATTTTATCCTTAAAATAAAAAAGCTCCCGTCGTTTCAGGAGCTTTATACGTTTACTGAATGTTGATCAGCCTTGCAGGCTTTTGTTTCGCTTCTTCGCGCTTAGGGATGATGAGTTTCAAAATTCCATCTTCATATTTCGCATTTATTTTTTCAGAATCTACCACATCTTTAGGCAGATGAAATGTGCGATAGAAAGACTGGTAAGAAAATTCGCGACGGCTGTAGTTTCCCTCTTCATTATTGGTGTTTTCTTCCTTTCTTTCTGAACTGATGGTAAGCGCAGTGCCATCCAGTTCGATTTTAAAATCTTCTTTTTTCATTCCGGGTGCTGCCATTTCCACCAGGTAATCATCGTTGGTTTCTTTGATGTTTACGGCAGGAAGGCTTTGACCCTCATTTGCCAAATTTGAATTCCATCCAAAAATGTCTTTATTGAAAAAATTATCCCAAAGGTCGGGAAGCATGGATGGTGTGCCATTTCTTTTTACGATTGTCATGATTTCCTCCTTTTTTAGGTGATTAATAATTTTACCTGATTATCATCAAAGTGAGTGCCAGCGGATGTTTTAAGGGTTTTGTCGCCGAAATTTTGACATTTTTTTGAAACAGTTCAGGTCAAAATTTCAATTGCTGAAAAATTGACAAAAAAACCCCAGGAATATCCTGAGGTTTTTTTGCTGTGCCCGGGACTGGAATCGAACCAGCACATCCTTGCGAATGGCAGATTTTGAGTCTGCTGCGTCTACCAATTCCGCCACCCGGGCTGCTTATGAAATTGGGGTGCAATATTACATTTTCCTTACAGCAATACCAAAAAATCTATAAAAGGGAAGCCGGGAATTATTTTTTGATGATAAGAAATTGATTTTTCTATGCAAAAAGGAAATCTTTTAAAAAATCATCAAAAAAGTGCTTTTGACGGCAGATTGATATTCGACCCGCTTTGGGGTCGGTTGCCATCTTTATCACATTGCTATAAATATGTCATCTGCTTTGCGGATTAAGCAGTCCGCAGAAAGACAACTGGCGCGAGTGTTCTGTAAGGATCACTCGTGACTATAAAACTCTCACGGATTGTATCCGGGAATTATAAAAAATGCCAATTAAAGTGCTTTTGAAGGCCTAATTAAATGACCTGCAAAGCAGATCTAATGTTTATTGAAATAAAAACGAAATGAGCAACGATCCTGAAGGGTTCGAATAAAAATTAAATGATTTTGAACTATCTCGCAACTGCTTCTTATTTGTTGCATGCCAAACAACAAATTTTTAAAAAAATGCAATAAAAGTGCTTTTGAAGGCAGCGGTGTGGAACTTTGCAAACTCTGTGTTAGATATGCTTCTTGTAGGTCGGGGTTAAGACTAATGAAGCCACACAGGAAAATGACACGCAAAAAACTTTTTAAAAATGTAAATTGCCACGTTTCTAAAAAGTAAGAAAATTGAAGATTGGACTTATTAAGGAAGGTAAAATACCTTCTGACACACGCGTTGCCTTTTCTCCCAAACAATGTAAATGGCTTCAGGAAAATAAAAATATCAAAGTGATCGTACAGCCTTCACAAACCCGATGCTTTACTGATGAAGCCTACGCACAGGAAGGAATTGAGGTGGCTGAAAAAATGGAGGAATGTAATATACTATTTGGTATCAAGGAAGTTCCTGTCGAAATGCTTATCCCAAATAAAATTTACTTCTTTTTTTCTCATACAAAAAAATTACAACCCTACAATCAAAAATTATTACAGGAGATCATCCGGAAAAAAATAACGCTGGTGGATTATGAAGCACTCGAACATGAAGATGGCACAAGGGTTTTAGGGTTTGGATTTTTTGCCGGAGTGGTGGGCGCGCATAATGGAATGATGGCTTTTGGTAAACGAACCGGCTCCTTCTCCCTCGACCGTGTTTTTAATCAGAATGGTTTTGATGAACTGGTGCATTCTTATTTCGGATTAAAAATCCCGGGAATTAAAATTGCTGTCACAGGCAGCGGCCGTGTGGCTCATGGAATTTTGGATGTCATGAATTTCATGAATATAAAGGAAGTGGAACCCGAAGATTTTAAACACAAAACGTTTGCATATCCTGTTTATACCAATTTGAAAGGCGGATCGCTTTATAAAAGAAAAAATGGCCAGGGTTACAACAGGGAAGATTTTCATCAACATCCCACGCAATACAAATGTTTATTTACAGATTACATTTCCTGTACAGATGTTTTGTTAAACGGAATCTACTGGGACAAAGATATTCCGCGGCTTTTTGAATTGGAAGACTTGAAGCGAAGCGATTTTAAAATTCAAACTATTTCTGACATCACCGACGACAAATACGGCTCCGTGCCCTGCAACCTGGGTGATGTTACAATCGAAGAACTGGTTTATGGTGTTGATAAAAAAACGGCTGAGCGGACAGCTCCTTATTTGCCCGATTCAGTAGATGTAATTGCTGTGGGAAATTTACCTAATGAATTGCCCAAAGATGCATCCAGGTATTTTGGTGAGCAACTGATCAAATATCTTATTGATGATTTAAACACAGAATCTGAGCTCATCAAAAATGCTACCATTACACATCATGGAAAGCTCACCCACGATTACCAATACATGTCGGAGTATGCGGGAATAAATTAAAATTTCGTTGGCGGATAATCTGATCTCAGGTAATCAGAAATTAAGATAATAATCTTTTAATAAGAGTTTCATTTCATTGGAATAGCTGTTGTTTTCCATTATGGTAAAGGTTTTAATTTCAGATGAAAAAGAGCCGGAACATAAATCGCCCATAAAAACTGAACGGAAAAATTCTTTTTCGGTGTGGTGGCGCAATTGAATCTCTTTATGGATTCTGCCGTGAAATTCAGCAATATAATTTTTAAATTCTTCTGCCCTGCGGTAGGGCAGCATAACAGCAAACAGCCCATCATCATTCAAATGCGTACGCAAAGCAATTATAAGATCAAATAACGTTAAACCGGTATCATGCATAGCCCTTGATCTTTTAGCCTCCCGCCCTTTTAAGTCGTTTTCATAAAAAGGAGGATTTGAAATAATGAAATCATACTTGTGTGAATTATCAAAATCTTTAATGTCGGATTGAATGGCATGCAATTGAGATGGCCAGGGAGATGCCTCAAAGTTTTGCTGCATTTGCAGAAAAGATGCATTGTCAATTTCTATTGCGTGAATTTGAGCCGGAATCTTTTGTGCAAGCATAAGGCTTAGTAATCCTGATCCGCCGCCTATATCCAGAATTTTTTTCGCCGGAGAAAATGCAGTCCGGAAATATTCAGCAGCAAGAGCGCCCAGTATGCAGGAATCGGTGCACACTTTCATTGCACATTGATCCTGGTGTACAATAAACAGTTTAAATCTGAAATAGGTATTGGCCATATTCAGAATGCAGTTTTGGCCGAAGTGGTTATATCCAGTGGCGCAAATAAATGATTGCGGTATTTATAATAAGCTGTTATTGCTATCATGGCCGCATTATCTGTACAATATTCAAATGCGGGGATGTAAGTATTCCATCCTTTATTTTCACCTGCTTGTTGAAGTGCTTTTCTTAATCCTTTGTTGGCGCTTACACCACCGGCAATGCACACTTCCCTGATGCCGGTTTGAGCTGCTGCCATTTCTAATTTATGCATAAGAATAGAAATGATGCGGCTTTGAACTGATGCGCAAATGTCTTTTATATTTTTTTCCACAAAATCAGGATCGTTTTTACGGCTATCGCGAATGAAATATAAGATCGCGGTTTTCAATCCGCTGAAACTGAAATTCAATCCATCGATCTTTGGCTCCGGAAATTCAAAAACAGCATTTCCTTCAGCAGCATATTTATCTATTAAAGGCCCTCCGGGATAGGGTAGGCCAAGCATCTTAGCCGTTTTGTCAAAAGCTTCTCCTGCAGCATCATCCAATGTTTCGCCAATCACTTCCAACTGAAGCGGAGAACGACACAATACAATCTGCGTATGCCCACCGCTTACTGTAAGGCACAAAAAGGGAAATGAAGGAATTTTATTTGTTTTTTCTTTATTTCTAATCAGGTTTGCCAACACATGCGCCTGCATGTGATGAACTGCGATCAGGGGCTTTTGCAATGAAAGAGCTAACGACTTGGCAAATCCTGCTCCCACAAGCAGTGAGCCTATAAGGCCGGGCGCTTGAGTGAATCCAAATGCGTCAATATCTTTAATGTTGCAATCTGCTTTTTTTAAGGCTTCTTTCACTACCGGCACGATGGCTTCAAGATGTGCACGCGAAGCAAGTTCGGGCACTACACCACCATATTTTTCATGTATCTGCTGGCTGCGGATCACATTACTCTGGATCACTTCATCCTTACAAACTGAAGCGGCCGTTTCATCGCATGATGATTCTATAGCGAGAATTAATGACATGATGGTTGATTAAAAAAGAAGGCAAAGGTACTGGCTTATTTCGACCTGATCGCTACTACGGCATCCATCTTTGAAGCAGTATAAGCCGGAATAAATCCTGAAATAACTCCCACCAAAATACATATCGAAATTGCGAGGCTAAGAATACCGGCCGATATAAAAACAGGAAAATTAAATAACCCTGACAATACAATTGTAAGCGCATAAACAAGAATCAAACCCATCAAGCCGCCGAGGATACAAATAATGGCAGCCTCAAGCAAAAATTCTGTGAGGATACTTCTGCTTTTTGCGCCGATTGCTTTTTTTAACCCAATGATCGGTGTTCTTTCTTTTACAGTTACAAACATAATATTTGAAATGCCGAAGGCTCCCACTACCAAACTCAATATTCCGATTGCCCATCCACCCAAATTAATGCTTGAAAAAATAGAACTCACACGCTCGCTGGCAGTGCTGATCTTATTCAATGTAAAATTATCGTCCTGCGTAGGACTTAATTTTCTTATCGATCTCATAATGCCTTCCAGCTCATCGGCCAGCGCCTCAGGAGATACTTTTGGCTTGCCCAATACGATAATTTTTGGATTGCTGTCTTCATTAAGAAATTGCCTTGCAAAACGGTAAGGTACGTGTACCGATTGGTCCATATTTTCACCGATCATACTTTGCCCCATTTTTTTTACAACTCCTACAATTGTTGCATTACGGTTTTTTATTTTGATCACTTTTCCAACGGCATCTTCCGGATTTCCAAAAAGGTTTTCTGCATTCGTATAGCCCATCAATACCACCGGGCTGCCATACAAAAATTCATTAGCTGAAAAGTACCTGCCATATTCAATTTCCAGCGGATTGATTTCATTTTTTTCTTCGGTGACACCCGAAATGGAAACGTTCTCGAGCGCATAGTCATCATAAAGAATATTTACCCTGTCATCTATCTGAAATGCGATCTTTGAGGTCAGGCTGCTTCTTTCCTTTATCAAATTCATCTCCTCATATTTCGGTTCAGGGCGCTTTACATATTTCCACCAGGGATAATCTGGGCCGCCATTGTAATCCCATTTATCTATGTAGATAGTATTGGTTCCCAGATTTTTTAATTGATTCTGAATATTCATTTCCAGGCTATTAACAGTAGCCAATACACCAATGATGCAAAAAATACCAAATGAAATTCCAATCAGCGATAAAAATGTGCGCAATTTATTTACCTTAAGCTCCTGGAAAGTAAGCCGAAGCGAATTGCCTAAAATGGTAAGGGTTTTGCGCATTCAGCAAATGTAATGGTTCAGTTATATTTGAATCCAAAAAAAGGTTAAAAGGCTTTTGAAATTGAAAAGCGGAGTAATGGCACATTAAATCAATAAAATTTGTCGCAGGCACAATCAAATCTGAAATTGCAACGTGTAGTATTGCTGATTGCAATTCTTCTTTTTATAATAAAAATCGCAGCATGGTTTTTTACTAATTCACTTTCTGTACTTACAGATGCCCTCGAAAGCATTGTAAATATAATTGCAGGCGGATTAGGTTTATACAGTTTGCATGTTGGATCAAAACCCAGAGATGCAGACCATCCCTACGGACATGGAAAAGTGGAATTCGTGAGCTCGGCGGCGGAAGGGCTTTTTATCCTGCTTGCAGGCCTTTACATTATTTACCGTTCGGTAGAAAGTTTTTTCTCTCCCCATGAAGTATTAAAAATCAACCTCGGTATAATATTGATGGTAATTACAGCCCTGGTGAATTTTGCAGCGGGTTCTATTTGTGTGAGGCAGGGTAAGGCACAAAATTCATTGCAACTTGTGGCCTCAGGAAAACATTTACTTACAGATACCTGGTCCACTCTTGCAATTGTGCTCGGCCTGTTACTCATCTACTTTACGGATATCCAAAATATAGATAGTGTAGTAGCCATTATTGCGGCTTGCTTTATAATCATTACGGGAGTAAGAGTTTTAAGTACAGGAATCCGTGGAATGATGGATGAAGCTGATGAAGCCCTGCTGGAACAGATCGTGAAGGTGCTTGATAAAAAGCGAAATGAAAATTGGATCGATCTGCACAATATTCGTTTTATAAAATATGGAAGCACCTTACATTGCGATTGCCACCTCACTGTGCCCTGGTATTTAAATGTACGGGAAGCACATAAAGAAATAACTGACCTGGCTGAGGTGGTCAGGGAAGAATTTGGCACATCCGTAGAGATGTTCGTTCATACAGATCCTTGCCTGGATTACAGTTGCCAGATCTGCACAAAAAGTAACTGTCTGGTTAGAAGACATCCATTTGTAAAGAGGATCACCTGGACGGTAGATAATATTATCCAGGATCACAAGCACAGGCTCGATAGCTAACTTTTGAAATTCTCTTTGTAATAAGCGATAGATTCATTGATGATCTCGAACGCTTTTTCCTTTGGCTGAAAGTCTTGTATTTCCACTTCTTTTTTTTCCAATACTTTGTATTGCTCAAAATAATTTTTTAATACTGATAAGAAGTGTTGAGGAATATCTTTCAGATCAGTCATAAAATTTACTCCCGGATCTTTCGCAGCTACCGCAATGATCTTATCGTCAATTAATCCACTGTCTATCATTTGCATATTGCCTAAAATGTTTGCTTCTACCAAGCACAAAGGATGTATGGATTCTGAGCACATTACCAGTATATCTAACGGATCGCCATCCTTGCCAAGGGTTTGAGGTATAAACCCGTAATTGATCGGATAGTGAAATGAAGAGTAAATGATTCTGTCGAGTTTTAAAAGGCCGGTCTTTTTATCAATCTCGTATTTCGACTTTGAGCCTTTTGGAATTTCAATCAAAGCATTTACGGTAGCAGGCGCTTCATCTCCATAATGGGCTCCATGCCAGGGATTGAGTACGTATGTTGGATTTATTTGCATATCTAAAATTTTATCAAAGACATCCCTGCAAAAACCGCGGCAATTCCTAAAATGATACTTGCTGCAACATATAAAATGGCGTTTGCAACATGCCCGTCCTTAAACATCGTAACAGTTTCAAGGCTGAAAGCGGAAAAAGTGGTGAAGCCACCCAAAATTCCTGTAGCAAAAAATATGCGCCACTCAGCGCTGGTGATACCTTTGATTGCCAAAGCATACACAAGTCCCATTAGAAAACATCCTACAATATTTACAATAAGTGTGGCAAAAGGAAAAGTGAACATCAGCTTATTTTCAAAAGGCAGCGAAACAAGATATCTGCCAATGCCACCAATAAAACTACCCAACCCTACGAGCAAGATAATCTTCATAGTTTAAGGATTATTCACGAATGTGTATTTAAAATCCACCCACCATTGATCATCTTTTTTTACCAGCTTTAAGGGAGTAGGTTCTTTTTTATAACTGTTTTTGTAATAAATAATATCTACCGAATCGGATAAAGACCTGGTGCTGTCGATAATAATATCCGCATCGCGGTAATGCTCACGCTCCAACGGGGTAAGCTTGGCGCTGAATTCTCTTAGGCCATCCAGGTACTGTTCATTGGTGCTGTCTTTCAGCATGTATCTTTCTGCCTTCACATAATCGCCCTTAAGCGAAGCTTCTACAAATCCTCTACCGGACGAAAGTGCATCGCTTCTGTCTATTTCTTCTGATTTACAGGAAGCGAAAAAGACAACCATCATCACAAAAAAAAGGATCTTATTCATGAGGTCTTGATTTAGAAATACTGTCAAGGATTTTTCTTGCTTCATCGATTTTATCTTTAGAAAGTTCTTTGGAATTTTTCAAAATGCTATCCAGCGCTTTTTCTGCTTTTTCTACATGCTCCTTAGGAATGGTATTTAATAAGGAATCTACATTAGGTATATTCATTCCTTTTTCCTGCATTTTTTCCTGAGCCATACGTGCAAGGGTTTCAAAATTGAATGCCACTTTCCAATCGCCATTTTCTTTTTGAAGAATAAAATTCATGGTTTCGGCATCGTCTTTTTTTGTTACAGGCACTTTAGCTTCATTGCCTTCTATAACCGCATCACCGATTGATAATTTTTTTAAATCGAATTGTTCCGACGACCGTGGCGCGTCCATATTTTTAATGCTCATTTGCATCATATTTATCATGCCTTCACTGTCTTGAGTGGCAAGCTTTTTAGCAGTTACCATATCTTTTTTACTTAATGCCTCAAAAAATTCTGTAAGCACTTGTTTCGGATCACCGGAAGTTTTTGTAGAAGAATTACACGAAACAATTAAGAGTAGGCCGGCTATGGCGAAGAAGGAAATGAACTTTTGCATAAAGTGGTTTAAGTAGACAAAATTAATTTTTATTTAGAAACCACTGGCAGGCTTCCGCTTATTTTTGGTGATCGGAGTGGTATTGGGTATTGGGTAGTGAGTATTGGGAAAAGTAGCAAGTAGCAAGAAGCAAGAAAGAAAACCTGAAGGCGTTTGCAGCAAAGGTTTGAGCGATAGCATAACCCTTCAGTGTTTTCCTTGTAATTATTAAGTAGCAAGAAGCAAGCGGTCGGTACCGCAGATCAGAATTAGGTTTTTTAAAAAAGTTGCAAAAAAGTGCTTTTGAAAGCAAGCAGCAAGGGTGGTATTGGGAAGTGAGTATTGGGTATTGGGAAAAAACTCAACCTTCAACCTTGAACCTTCAACCTTGAACCTTCAACCTTGAACCTTCAACCTTCAACCATCAACCTTCAACCTTCAATCCACCACGGATGGAATTGATCATTCATCATTCATCGCTACTTCTCCTTCTGCTCATGCGCTGCATCTTTTTCATAAGCCTTAATGATTGCTTTTACAAGTTTGTGGCGCACTACATCTTCTTCATCCAGGTGAATATGGCCAATGCCATCAATATTTTTAAGTATGCGGGCAGATTTTTCCAAACCGGATTTAATTTTTGGAGGAAGGTCTATCTGCGAAATATCTCCGGTGATAATCGCTTTTGCATGTGCACCAATGCGGGTGAGGAACATTTTTAATTGAAGATCGGTGGCATTTTGCGCTTCATCCAAAATGATGAAGGCGTTGTCGAGCGTACGTCCGCGCATGTATGCAAGTGGCGCTATTTCAATGGTGCGGGTGGTCATATAATATCCAAGCTTATCGGCAGGTATCATATCATCCAGCGCATCATACAAGGGACGTAAATACGGATCTATCTTTTCTTTAAGATCACCGGGTAAAAATCCAAGACTTTCACCGGCTTCTACAGCGGGGCGCGTAAGAATGATCTTTTTTACCTGCTTATTTTTTAGCGCTCTTACGGCAAGCGCTACAGCGGTATAGGTTTTACCGGTACCGGCAGGGCCGATGGCAAAAACAATATCATTTTTGTCAATAGCATGCACCATTTTTTTCTGATTGGCAGTGCGCGCTCTTACCGTCTTTCCGTTGGGGCCAAAAACAAGAACATCAGCAGGATTTTTATCCATGAAATTATCTATGATGGTTTCATCATCGCCGCCAAGAATTTGCTCAAGATAATTTTCACTCATTTGTCCATTGCGTTCAAGGTATTGCACCGCAAGGTTTATTTTTTCGCGCGCGTTCTCTATTTGCTCAGGAGCGCCGCTCAATTTTATCTGTGTACCCCTGCTTAGAATTTTAAGGCGTGGAAATTTCTTTTTTAAAATGTCCAGCTTTTTATTGTTTACGCCAAAAAACTCAATAGGGTTGATGGTTTCAAGGTTAATGATTGTATCTGTCAAAAGGTTCGGTTTGATTTTTATAACAATAGGTTTTGTAAATGAAAAATAAATATTCAAAACAGCATTCTCTAATTTAGTTATTCACACCTGGTTGAAAAAGTTAAATCAACATACTATTTATTTTGTTTTATATCAATTAACCGACCAGAAAAAAAATCCTACTTTCACACTAAATCTTTTTTTTATGAACAAAAGTTTTGTCACCATTTTAATCGTCGCTTCAGCTATTTTCGGTTTACAGGCTTTTACCACCAAAACGCAGCCTGAATGGAAAAACCTTCAAATTTTGCCAAAGAATATTTCTGAAGACGGGCTTGATAGTGTGATGCATCATTTCACCGCTGCGCTTAATGTGAAATGCAATTATTGCCATGCGCGTAACAGCCAGACAAATAAAATGGATTTTGCAAGCGATGATAAACCTGAAAAACAAATTGCCCGTAAAATGATGTTGCTGGCGATTGATATTAATAAAAATCATTTTGAGCAAATTGAAGAATCTATGAATGATGGTATGGATCAACCCAAAGACACGGCAGCCGTATCTTATATGTTGAAATATGTAACCTGCTATACCTGCCATCGTGGTGAGCCGCACCCTGCTAATACGCCTCCAAAAAAACAGGAAAATAAATAATCTGATTTTTAAAAAATTTCGAAAAAAGTGCTTTTCACAGGCCACTGATTTGAAATAATAAGAACTGGTTCTTTTCGAGCGGATTAAAATTATTATCGGCAATAAATATTAATGATTGATTGCCGTCCGGCAACTTTGGCCCGAATGTTACACCTTCAATATTATCTATAAAAATGCCGAGGTCGTCCATATTAAAAAGCAATCGCTTTTTTAATTTTTTGTACGAAACATTTTTCAGTGATTCCAGGTTACTGATATCGCCGGTTCCGGCAAGGTCGGCGATAAAAAGTTTTATCGTACAGGAAGTTCTGCCGGTAGAAAAAGATCGTTCGATGATCAGCAGCCGGTCATTTTTTAAATAAAGAATGTCTGAAATTCCATTTACTTTAAAAGCAGAGGCAGGCTTAGGTACATAAGCTACAGGATCAATTTCATAGGCGTATTGCGCTAACGGTTTACGGCTTTTTACATTGTATTTAATAATGCGTACTACTGCAGAAGAGTCGCCGGTGCCAGCCCCCGGCCCGTCATTATAAAGTGGTTCTTCTACAGAAACAAATACTTCCCGGCAATCTTTTCCAAAAGTAAATCCTTCCAAGCCGCCATTACGGCGCGGGCCTTTTTCCAGATAAGACATTTTTAATTGGGATGGAAGTAGAAAGGTGTCTATGTAATTTCCATTGGTGTCTATTACCGTAACAGCTACATTTTTTAAAATTGTATCTGTATTGTTTACGATCCTTTCTCCTTCGGATGTCCAGATAAAATGTTGTTTACACGAGTTCCATCTTAACGCTTCAGGATCCACTGCACCTGCTTTGTTCCCTTTGGCAGATGATGGATAGGGTTGTCCTGAACGGTCTTTAAGTACTGTTTTCTTTAAAAATACAATGGTGTCAAATTTATTATTCGAAAATTGAATATTGTAAGTGTAAAACCTTGCAGGCGCCAGGTCTGACCGGTCGTCGCAAATAGAAAAATAACGTCCCGAAACAGGATCGTAATCTATACCCGAAAGGCCTCCCACCGGGGTGCTGTCAAATGAAAATCCATAGGGAATTGTGTACTCGTCTAAAAATGTGAGTGCAGGCAAAGGTTTTTCCAATTTTGAAGAAATTGAACAACCAACAGATAAGATGAATAATGCAGAATAATATATTTTTTTCATGGCAAGGATCAGTTCACATTTTGTGCATAGTGTTTGTATAATGATAAGATTGAATATCAAAAATCTTATTATGCGAGAATCAAATGTAACGGAAAAAACAACGGTTCAGCCTATATGGCTTACCGTTTTAAGAATCATACTCGGGCTCATTTTAACCTGGAAAGGGATTACTTTTATAAGAGATACCACATTATTACAGAGCCTGATTTCTGAGACGGGAGTGAAAGTATTTTCTACAAATGCCGGTGTGTTATCTTTTATAATAGCCTATCTCTCCCTTCTTTGTGGTTTATTTATTGCAACTGGTTTATGGACACGCACTTCTTCAATTATTCAAATACCTATCTTGATCGTTGCGGTCATTTTCGTAAATATCAGTAATGAGGGCCGAAGCGCTTTCGAAATCGTGTTATCTATTGTAACCCTTGCTTTACTCGTATTATTCGCGATAAAGGGAAGCGGAACATTGTCTGCAGATGAATTTTTCAGAACGTATTATAAGGCGGGTACGGAAACGGGCAATACCGACCGGTTTTTTAAATCTAAACCGGACGCTTAAAAAAAAGCTTCTGAGCAATCAGAAGCTTTTTTTAATTCATTTAATCCTGGGGCTTTGACTGGTTTTTCAGGGTTAAATTTTTTTGGTTTTTTAGGACAATTTATTTTTCGAAAGATATTGAATAAAAAATAAAAAGAAGTTGACTGATATCGGATTTTTGGTTTTTAATGGATATAGTAGGATTGGTTTTTTCGGAGGATTTGGATATTCGATTAATGTTATTTTAACATCAATCAACTTCTGATGCAAACATACACCGGCCTCAAGCACCCTGCAAGAGCATTACTTCTCTATTTTTAGATTATAGAAATACCATGTTTGTCGTAAATTTACGATACCGGCATATCGTATTTATATCACTTTGCGCTTCAAAATTCTTTTTAAAAATTTGCGATAATAGTACTTTTGAAAGAGTTTTTTTTAATTAAATAGCCCCATGCTAATCTTATTAATCGCCAATACGGCGCTGCTTATCATACTCATTGTTCTTATTGTTTTAATAAGCAAACGTAGCAGTAATGTGTCCTTTCAGTCTGACCTTTTAAATAAATTGTCTGTCATTGAAACGAATATCAGGCAGGAGTTTGTTATCAACAGGCGAGAGAGTGCCGAAAATGCGCGAAATGATCGTTCGGAATTAAGCCAAACGCTAAGCCAGGCTCTTGCGGGTTTTGCAGAATCGTTTGAAAAATCTGTAAAAACATTCAACGATTTACAGCGGGAAAAGTTCAATAACCTGGAAAAAAGACAGGATGACTTAATTAGAAATACAGAAAACAAACTGGATATGATAAGAGGCGCTGTGGAAGAGAAATTAGAAAAAACATTGAATGAGCGTTTAAAGCAAAGCTTTACCACTGTGAGTACACAGCTTTCGGAAGTTCAAAAGGGACTTGGAGAAATGCAAACGCTGGCGCAGGATGTAGGCGGATTAAAAAAAGTGTTAAGTAATGTGAAAATGCGTGGTGGATTTGGTGAAACACAATTGGCAATGCTCCTGGAGCAGTTGCTTGCGCCCGATCAATATGCGCTGAATGTAAAAACAAAAAAAGGCAGTAACGATGCGGTTGAATTTGCAATAAAATTGCCCGGCAGAAATGACGGAGATGAAAATTTATGGTTGCCGGTAGATGCCAAATTTCCCAAGGATGTATTTGAGCATTTACAGAGCGCCTACGACAGCGGCGATACTTCAGAAATTGAACTTGCAAGAAAAACACTTTTCTTAACGATTAAAAAAATGGGAAAAGATATTTGCGAAAAATATATTGACCCGCCTCATACTACCGATTTCGCGGTCATGTTCCTTCCGTTTGAAGGGATATTTGGAGAAGTAGTAAGGAAAGCAAGTTTACTTGAAGAAATGCAACGCGATTGTAAAGTAATCGTTACCGGGCCTACCACGCTTGCTGCGATCCTGAACAGCCTTCAAATGGGTTTCAAAACTTTAGCCATTCAAAAAAGGAGCAGCGAAGTTTGGAGTGTACTTGCCGCAGTAAAAAAAGAATTTGAAAACTTTGGTGGATTACTTTCCAGGGCTCAGAATAATATTCAAACCGGTTTAAATCAACTGGATGATGTAATAGGCAAACGAACACGCGCCATAAACAGAAAATTGCAAAATGTGCAGGCACTTACAGATCAGGACGCCAAAGCTATCCTTCCTTTGGAAGAATTATTTGAAGAAGAAGAAGACGGTATTTAAATAGCCGCCAATTTTTTATTAACCATTTTTACTCCGGACGAACGCAATTCCCTAATTGCTTTGTCAGAATCGCCTTCATTTGATTCTACACCTGAAACAGCATCCACAATTACAAAAGTATTGAAGCCGGCCTTCAAAGCATCGAGGGCTGTTGCTTTTACGCAGTATTCTGTAGCAATTCCACACACATATACATCGGTGATGCCATGTTTTCTTAACCAATATGAAAGATCAATATTGGTAGCTTCAAAAGCGCTGTATCCATCATCACTGTTGCCAGTTCCCTTGAGCGCTACTTCATTTATTTTTTCAACATCGAGTTGCTTATGAAATTTGGCTCCGGTGGTGCCACGTACACAATGCACAGGCCATTTATCAAAGTGAACGGTTTTAGCAGGATGCCAGTCTTTGGATGCTACTATATATTCAAATTTTTCTGTGAGTTTATTGATCACCGGTATGATATCATTTCCGCCGGCAGAGGGCAAAGCTCCGCCCGGACAAAAATCACGTTGCACATCTACTATAATTAGTGCTTTCACTTTTAATAATTTTTACAAAATTAAAGGGAAGAAATTCATTTTTTATGAAAGTAAAAATTCTGATCATTTTTTAAACGATGTCTATCCGAAATTTATTCCATTGAGAAATTAATTAACCTTATTGTCACTATTTGTTGTTGAAAATATTAAAAGATAGCAGTAACTTTCAAACCAACCCAACGAGGTAAATAAAACATGAAACTGCGCGTCCATTCTTTGATATTGCTGTTATTCATTTCTATCCCATTTGGCGCCTTCTCACAAAAGGTGATCAGCATAGATGTAAAAGAAAGTATCAACCCGGCGAGCGCTGAATTCATTCAGCAATCAATAAAAACAGCCGAAAAGCAAAAAGCGCAATGCTTGGTAGTCCGTTTAAATACACCCGGCGGGCAGCTTACCTCTACCAGGGAAATTGTGGCAAGCATCATGGCATCCAAAGTTCCTATCGTGGTTTTCATTTCTCCTACAGGTGCACGTGCCGGGTCGGCGGGCGTTTTCATTACCATGGCGTCACACATTGCTGCCATGGCGCCCGGTACAAATATTGGCGCAGCACATCCTGTAAATATGCAGGGTAAAGCTGATGGGATCATGAATGAGAAGGTCACAAACGATGCTGCAGCATTTATTCGCAGCATAGCCGAAAAAAGAAACCGGAATGTGCAATGGGTCGAAGAAGCTGTGCGTACCAGCTCGTCGCTTTCAGAAAGTGAGGCCGTTGAAGAAAATGTAGTAAATCTGATCGCGATAAATGAATCGGACCTTCTGCAAAAAATCAACGGATTGACTATCACCACAGCCGCAGGAAATGTACAGTTACAAACGGCCGGTGCAAAGTCAGAAACGCTGGAAATGGGATTTTTCTTAAAAGTACTCAGCCGTATCAGCGATCCGAATATCGCATACGTATTGATGATGCTGGGTTTTTTCGGATTGATTTTCGAATTATTTAATCCCGGTGCCATTTTTCCGGGTATCGTGGGAGTGATCTGCCTTGTACTTGCATTTTACACCATGAGTTCTTTGCCTGTAAACTATGCCGGCATCGGACTTATCGTTTTTGGCATCATTCTCTACCTGCTCGAAATTAAAGTTACGAGTCATGGTATGCTTGCCATTGGTGGAACCGTTTCGGTATTTCTCGGCTCTATGTTTTTATTCCGCACCAGCAGCACAGAAGATGTGGTTTCTTTATCATGGGTGGTGATAATAACTACCACGCTTGTCACATTTCTGTTTTTCATGTTTCTTGTGGGCATGGGGCTTAAAGCGCAGAAATTGCGCCCTGCCACAGGCAACAGCGCCATGATAGGCAAAACCGGAATTGCCATTTCGGATATAAAGGTTACGGGTAATGTAAAAGTGATGGGGGAGACCTGGCGTGCCGTAGCTAATGAAGGATTAATTACAAAAAATACTCCCATAAAGGTTACCGGAATAAAAGGACTTACTTTGTATGTTTCCGCAACCGATCAAAACCAAACTGAAATTTCATCATCATAAATCAAAACTATAATAAATCTTATGCAACAATTTCCAATCATTATTGTCATCATAGTTGTTTTTGGACTGTACATTCTTGCGTCCGCCATTCGGGTATTGAGAGAATATGAGCGAGGCGTTATCTTCCGCCTTGGAAGAGTGATTGGCCATGGGCCCAAAGGTCCTGGTCTTATTTTACTCATACCGATCATTGATAAAATGGTAAAAGTGAGTTTGCGTACAGTGGTAATGGATGTGCCTCCACAGGATGTAATCACGCAGGATAATGTATCTATAAAAGTAAATGCTGTAATTTATTTTAGAGTAATGGACCCTCAGGCAGCGATCATTGAAATTGAAAATTACCTGGTAGGTACTTCGCAACTCGCTCAAACTACTTTGAGAAGTGTGCTTGGACAATCAGAATTGGATGACCTGTTAAGCCAGCGGGAAAAGATCAATGTAAGATTACAACAGATCATCGATCATCAAACAGAACCGTGGGGTGTAAAAGTAACCCATGTGGAGGTAAAACAAATAGACCTTCCACAGGAAATGCAGCGTGCGATGGCACGCCAGGCAGAAGCTGAAAGAGAAAGAAGAAGTAAAGTGATTTCTGCCGAAGGTGAATTCCAGGCATCACAAAGATTAAGCGATGCAGCACAAATATTGAGTGAACAGCCAAGCGCTTTGACACTTCGTTATTTGCAAACGCTTAGAGAGATCGCTACAGAGAATAATTCAACAACCATTTTCCCTGTACCAATTGATATATTAAAGCCATTCATGAATGGAAAAAATGCTAATGATATCATTACTCCAAAGGTTACGGTAGATAAAAAGGATAAAACCGATAATGAACAGACGTCTTAACTTTTGTTCACCGAAATTGGCGGGAATATTGTTTGATTTTCTGGTATATGGATAAAGTAGAAATAGGCCACCTGGCATTTGATGATTACCAGCAATTGTTACAGGCGATGAAGGCTGCCTACCCCAACTGGCCGGGCAGCTATTGGAGTGCAGAAAGCATTGATCGGCTCATCAAAAAATTTCCCGAAGGACAAATCGTTATCAAAGCTGATGATGTGGTGGTGGGTTGTGCTTTAAGCATCATTGTCGATTATAATAAGTTTGGAGATAATCACACTTATCGCCAGATCACAGGCAATTACACATTTAATACGCATGACCCCAAGAAAGGAAATATTCTCTATGGGCTAGAGATATTCATTCACCCTGAATATCGCGGTTTGAGGCTTGGCCGGAGATTGTACAATGCAAGAAAAGAACTATGTGAACAATTTAATCTTGAAGCAATTGTATTTGGTGGCCGCATTCCTGAATACCATAAATATGCAAATGAACTTTTACCAAAAGAATACATTCAAAAGGTAAAGCAAAAAGAGATTTATGATCCGGTGCTTTCATTTCAATTGTCAAATGATTTTCATGTAAAGAAAGTGCTGAAAAATTATCTCCCGGAAGATGAACAAAGCAAAGAATTCGCTACGTTGCTGCGGTGGGATAACATTTATTATATTGATGAAGAGCAGGGATTATCCACGGGTAAAACTTATGTGCGGCTTGGATTGATCCAATGGCAGATGCGTCCGTATAAAAACATGGATGAGATGTTTACGCAGGTAGAATTTTTTGTGGATTCGATCGCTGCTTACAAAAGCGATTTTGCGCTTTTGCCGGAATTATTCAATGGCCCTCTATTGGCGGAATTCAATCATATGACAGAAGCAGATGCTATCAGGGCCCTGGCAAAGTATACACCTGAATTTAAAACGCGCTTCCAGGATCTCGCGATCAAATACAATGTAAATATTATAACGGGAAGTGTGCCAAGCATTGAGAACGGAAGTTTGAAGAACGTGGGTTTTTTATGTCATAGAAATGGATTGGTGGAGAGTTATGAAAAGATCCATGTAACACCAGACGAAGAAAAATTCTGGGGCATTAAGGGAGGCGATTTTTTAAAGATTTATGAAACCGATGCCGGTAAGATAGGGGTTTTGATTTGCTATGATGTTGAATTCCCGGAATTGCCCAGATTGCTGGCTGAGCAGGGAATGCAAATATTATTTGTACCCTTCCTTACAGATACACAAAATGCGTATAACCGTGTACGTTACTGTTCCCAGGCGCGTGCGGTGGAAGATGAATGTTATGTGGCAATAACAGGATGTATCGGTAATCTGCCAAAAGTGGAAAATATGGATATTCAATACAGTCAGTCAGCCGTGTTCACCCCTTGTGATTTTGCTTTTCCGGCTAATGGTGTAAAAAGCGAAGCCACACCAAATACAGAAATGGTACTCATAAGCGATGTGGATCTTTCCTTACTTGACGAATTGCATTCCCGCGGAAGCGTAAGAAATATGAAAGACCGCAGAAGAGATTTTTATGAATTGAGTCTGAAGAATCAGGCGAGTATTTGAGGAATGAAGTTGATGGTTGATGGTTGATGGTTGAAAGTTGAAGAGCCTGTCCGCCGTGGCGGATTGAAAGTTGAAGAGCCTGTCCGCCGTGGTAGGAATGATAAACAACCAAAAAACGAATCAACTAATAAACTCATAAACGAATCAACCAATCTTAAATCTTAAATCTTAAATTAAATTCATTCCGAAACTCTTTTGAGCATCAATTTTCTGATAGGCGCTACGATCAAAGGAAATTTTTCCACCGTTACATTGCTCTGCTCGAGGCCGAATCCCTTTTCTTCAGATAAGCTGATCGTTTTTACAAGGAAGTAAATACGCATCACTAATTTTTCAAACAAAGGCAATTCATTATCCTGCGACAGGAATTTTTCCATTACGATAAATTGTAGGTCGCCGGGGATATTATTTTTTTGCAGGCTCGCATATCTGCTGGTAATATTCACCTCCTTATTGGCCACCATATCCTGAACCACTTTTCTAAACATGAGGCTTATACGAGGTTCGCGCCTGAATCCTAATCTTAATTCTATTCTTATCACTTCGTTGGGAATTACGGTATCCACCATATAATCTGCCGTATAAGGATCATCCTGCGTATCCACATGTACAAACCAATATATGTCGGCACGTTTGGGCTTTTGATTTAAAATGCTGTAAATGATTTTGTGTTCTATTTCTCTCGGATTATCTGCGCTGGTAAGAAAAACCAGGTGTGTTGCATATTTAGGAATAGTTTGATCATTACTTAGCTCCTGTATTGCCGGCAGATATTGGTCGAGCTTCACAAATTCGACATAACGGTTTTTAATCTTTCTGGCCCGGAACCATACATACATTATAGAAAATAATCCTCCGCCAATCACCAGTGTAACAAATCCTCCATGCGGAAACTTATCAAGGTTGGCAAATAAAAAACTTAGTTCAATACTCAGGTAAACCAGTAAATACAAATAAATCAATGGCTGCGCTACACGCTTTGTGATCAGGTAATTTGAAAACAAAATAGAAGTGGCAAGCATACAAAGCGTGATCGCCAAACCGTAAGCAGCTTCCATATTTGAAGAAGTACGAAAATAGATGGTAATCGCCGAGCAGCCAATGAATAACATCAGGTTGATGCGCGGAATAAATAATTGTCCACGCTCCTCTGTAGGATAATTGATTTTCATTCGGGGCCACAGATTGAGCCGCATGCTTTCACTGATGAGTGTAAACGATCCGCTAATGAGCGCCTGACTGGCTATCACTGCTGCAATGGTGGCAATGGCGATGCCGATCAGCCGAAAAGCATCAGGCATCACACCATAAAAAGGATTAAAACCATTATCAATAATTTCTTTCGTAAATACTTTTCCGGTGTGGTGAGAAAGCAGCCATGCACCCTGCCCCAGATAATTAATTATGAGAGCAGATTTTACAAAGATCCAGGAAACGCGGATATTCTTTCTGCCGCAATGTCCCAGATCGCTGTAGAGTGCTTCGGCACCTGTGGTGCAAAGAAATACAGCTCCCAGTATCCAGAACCCATTGGGATAAAGAGCCAGTAATTTAAACGCATAATATGGATTGAACGCCTTAAAAATATAAAGCCCGTCAAATACATGCACCAAACCTAAAACTGTAAGCATTAAAAACCAGACAAACATCACAGGTCCAAACATCTTTCCGATAGATGCTGTTCCAAACTGCTGTGTGAAAAATAAAACTGCAAGTATCGCCAATACAATGTAAACAATCGTGTCATGTTCAATACTTCCAAACAACGGAATTTGTTTTAATCCTTCAATGGCAGAGGTGATGGAAATTGTAGGTGTGATCATTCCATCAGCGAGTAATGAAGCACCCCCAATGATGGCAGGAAAAACCAACCACTTTTTCTGCCTTCGAACCAAAGCATATAAGGAAAATATTCCGCCTTCACCATTATTATCTGCCCGAAGTGTTAGAATCACATACTTCACGGTTGTCTGCAAAGTGAGTGTCCATATAATACAGGAAACACCACCGATGATAAGGGTTTCAGAAATCATCCGGTCGCGCACGATGGCGTTCATTACGTAAAGAGGGGAGGTGCCAATATCGCCGTAGATAATACCTAAGGCAATTAATAATCCTGCTCCGGTTAACCTGTTGATGCTTTTAGCCAATTGGATATTTTATAAAGCAAATGTAAAAAAGAGTAATGAGGTTTACAGATAAAGGCTGCGCAGAAGTAAGTACATCGTCTCACGTGGTGATTACCCCAGGTAAATAAGGGAATTTATTTTTTTAATTTTTATTAATAAAAGTGCTTTTGAAAGGATTTTAAATTTTACAGTTCGACACCAGCAAAGTGCAAAAACCATGAATGCAACAAGCAGCAAAATAACTGTTCGGATTTTATTTAACCCCAAAAAAAGACTGCCTTTCAAAAAGGCAGTCAGGAAATAAAATCAATCAGAATCGTTTACCTGATCCCTTTCATCATTTTAAGCAGCGTACCGCTTAAAAGATACAATATGATTGCGGCCACGCCTGTCATTACGATAAACACCATGAAAAAATCGTATAAATTTTCGATTTTAAATCCAAGTATAGATGGATACACCACATTTACAGGAGCGGCAGATTCACCCATTCCCGGCGGGATAAGAGCGCTTAAAGTACCGGCTAATTTATTTGCAGCAGCATTTGCCAAAAACCAGGTTCCCATTAACAAAGAAGAAAACCTGAGTGGAGATAATTTTGATACCATAGAAAGTCCGATCGGAGAAAGGCAAAGTTCACCCATGGTGTGCAATACGTACAAGGCGATAAGCCACCACATGGCTACTTTTGCCTGGCTGTCTACACCTTTTACTGCGAATGCGATAACCACATAACCCAGGCAAAGCAGTGTGAGTCCGATAGCCATTTTTAGTGGAGAAGCAGGTTCTCTGTGCCTTTTGCTCAGCCAGCCCCATAGCCATGAAAATAACGGAGCCAATACAATAATTGCTAAAGGATTTACAGATTGAAACCACGATGCAGGCATTGTCCAGTCAAAAATCTGCCTGTCTGTTTGCCGTTCAGCAAAAATGGTAAGCGAAGCGCCGGCCTGTTCAAAAGCGCTCCAGAAAAAGATCACAAAAAATACAAGAATGAAAATCACCCATATACGGCTTCGCTCTTCTTTTGTAATTGATTTGTCAGAAAGGATGGTGATAGGTACAATTACCATCGCTCCATAAATAAGATATCCAATCACATCAAGGTCTGAATTAAAAAGCGTTCTGAAATTAAGTAAAAAGAAAATCAGTGCTATTGATCCGAGGATCATTCCGATGCTGGCAGCATCCAATTTTTTTACCTGAAGGCCAATTGGGTGCCCATCTTCCTGGTTTACCAAAAGTTTATCCTTCATCACTATGAAAGTAATCAATCCCATGATCATTCCTATACATGCCGCTAAAAATCCCCAGCGGTAATCAATATTTTCTGCCAATGCGCCACAAATAAGCGGTGAAAAGAAAGCACCCAGGTTGATACCCATATAAAATATGGTGAAGGCAGAATCTACACGGCTGTCGCCTTTCGGATAGAGTTGCCCAACCATTGTACTGATATTAGGCTTAAAAAATCCATTACCAACGATCAAAAAAGTGAGGCCTGCCCACATCATCGTCACTCCACCTCCTTGTCCATCGGCCATGCTCGCACTTACAAACATCAGGAATTGCCCGATCGCCATCAGCACACCGCCGGATATAATGCTGCGCCTGTTTCCCAGATAACGGTCACTTAAATATCCACCCAGTAATGGTGTGAGATATACAAGTCCGGTATAACTTCCATAGATTTCGGAAGACCTCTGATCGCTAAAGATCAGTTCCTTGATCATGAACAACACAAAAATGGCGCGCATACCATAATAGCTAAAACGCTCCCACATTTCTGTAAAAAACAATAGGTATAATCCTTTTGGATGTCCTGATTTTACAGCGGTTTCGCCTTGAGTGGGGCGGCCCAGTGAGCCACCGGCCATTTCTTCCTGAAGTTGAGACATGCGAGTAGTTTGGAGTTAAAAAAAATTATGATTTTTTGAAGGGAGAAAGATAAATAAAATTAATTTTTTTATTCAGAAAATTTACATCCTGTAAGAAAAGAGAAATGGGCAACTTTCATTTGGGATGTATAACAATCAATTACTTCCTGAGCCGAACAATATTTTTAATTATTACCGGTGGTGTAAAAGCATTGCCATAAGATGGTTGTTCATGAATCTGTTTTACCACATCCATTCCTTTGATCACCTTTCCGAATGCGGCATATCCGAGGCCGTCTATATTGGCGCTGCCACCAAGGTCGTAGGCCGGTTGTTTGCCGATACAGATAAAAAATTCCGTGCTGGCTGAGTTTGCTGTGGTACGCGCGAGCGAAATGGTTCCGTCTAAATGATGCAAACCGGTTTCTTTTGTTGTTTCCAGAGGAATACCTTTTTGCTTTTGTAAGCGCCCCGGATCCGATATATAAATTCCACCCTGGATCAATTCAGATTTAAAACTACTTGAAGGTTGATCTTCTGCTTTTAACACGCGATAAAAATTTGAATTTTTATAAATTCCGGAATCTATATAACTTATAAAAGAAGCAACGGTTTGCGGCGCTTTTTCAGGATACAATTCCACAAAAATATTTCCATAATTGGTTTTTATCTCTATGGTATGATCGGGAAAATCCTCATCTTCTCCGCAGGAGAATAAAAAAAACAGGCAAAGAATTAAAAAGGATTTTTTGATATGCAAAGCCGGATAATTGAATAACAAATATCATTATAATTTTAAATTGAGAGGAACAGATGGATGTCTGTTTGGATATTCTTTTAAAGATTTAAAAGCTGGCCTTTTATTTTTGACTATCTTAGGCCTCGATCCAAAACTTGAAAAAATCCATATTTCTGTATTTGCTAATAATAAAATAATAGCTGCTCCTTTGTAAAGCACATACTGGCCTCAAAAGCACTTTTTCGGCGATTTTCTAAAAAAGATGGTTCGTTTATTTGCGAAACTACTATTTGTAATGTCCCTTACCGGGATTAATATCAAAATATACCACTATGCAACGGGTTTTTTCTTGTTGTTTTCAATTAGCCTTTACACTGCTTATCGGCTTGCTTATTGTTTCCTGCAACGGTGAAAGAGAAGTGCCTTTTCCTGATCTTCTGGAAAACAAGCAGCCCGAAGTGGTGCCTTTTACGCTTACAGAACCAAGGGCGCTTCACTGGGACACCTTAGGCAAAGCTACGCTTACACCTACAGTATTTCCTGTTGATTTTGACAAAATGAGCAGCAGGCCTTACGATTCTTCAGGCTTCGCGCCGCTTGCGGAACCTACTGTTGCCGACTTTAATTTTTCCTCACTTACCACCATTCCTTTTGATACTTCATTGGTGCCTTCGGTTCCTTTGAATATGAAAATGCAGGTGCTCCCTGTTAATAACAGGATTGATAAAGTAAGAGATCCTGTGAAGATAAATGAATCAGATATTGATCTGTGGAACATAGCACAAATAAAGGATATGAAAATTGTGCCTACAGTTCTTTTAAAAGATCAATATGGTTTTATTTGGATTGCCAGCCTGAATGGATTATTCAGATATGATGGACTAAAGATCGAAACGATCATCGACGCGGCAAGGATCGCCGGCGCGGTAATGGATAAGGATCATAATATATGGTATATAGCGCTATCAAAAACCGGAATGGGTGCTGAGATTTGCAAATTGGATATTAAAAATAATCTCTTTGGCCGGACGGTAATTCCTGACAGGATTGGCAGCATGTCTACGATGTCAATAGGTGATGATGGCATTATCTGGGCAGGCTCTACCAGGCCCGACAATTCTGCAATGAGAATTGATCCGGTGAAAATGCAATTCCAGCGATTTAATAAAATGGGTGTTTTGTTAGACTCAAATACTCATATACTCAGTGATAACCAAAACAATGTATTGGTATCATCCAGTTCTGGACTTATGATCCTGCAGTTAGCTTCAAAAAAGGCTATGCTTCTAAAAAAAGAAAATGGCCTTACTTCTGATTCAATAACCTCTGTATTAATGGGCCCCGGCGGACTCATTTATGTTGGAACCCCTTACGGATTCGATATTATCGACCGAAATAAACAAAAGATAACCCGGTATAAGATTGGCGATTCTCAAAGGTTACTGACAACATTCTTTGACAAAAAAGGGCAACTCTGGTGCCGGTCAGGTGATGGCATTCAATTAATTGATCTTAAGAACAAAAAGATTCGGCCGATCAATGAAAAAACAGGATTACCGTTTCCTGTTGTTACTAATATAATGGAAGATAACAAAGGGCGGGTTTTTTTAACTACTGTTGCTGCCGATTTTTCTGCTGGTGCTCTATGTTTTGTAGATCAATATGGGAAAACCACGCATCTTTTCAAAAATGCACAAATTGTTGCCACCAACGAGGATTCAAAAGGCAATTTATGGGTAGGTACTGAGAATGAATTGTTGGTTGTTGATTCAGCCAGGCAAAAGATCAGGCGGTTTGACCAATCTGATGGATTAGCAAATCCTTTTGTTCAATCCATTGAAGAACAAAATGGCAAAATTATGATCGCCACCAATGGCGGGTACAACATTTATGATCCTGATCAGAAAAAATTATTAAGATTTACAAAAAAGGAAGGGCTCCGGACAGATACTTCATTTTCCGTTTTATATGATAAGAATGGCAATTTATGGTCCACTGGTAATTTTAGCGGTATCAGCAAATTTGATGCTGCCAATCACCTGTTTCTCGAACTCAATATAAAAGGCGGACTGAGTGATAATATTATTTACCAGGCTGTTTTTGTTGATGGAAAAATCTGGTTATCTACCAACTCAAAAGGTATTGATATTATTGACCCGGCAAAAAATACGGTACAAACAATTTCAGGTATTAAGCAATTAAACGATGACTCTCCAAAGTCGTTACTTAAGGACAGTCATGGAAATATCTGGATCGCAACCGGGGAAGGTTTATTCTTTGTAGACCTGGCTAAAAACACCGTAAGCCGTTTTACAGCGGAACAGGGACTTTCATCAAATAATGTATTCTCCGTTTTAGAATACAACGGAAATATAATTTCCACCAATAGCCAGAAAGTCAATATTATTTCCTTTTCCAATACTTCTAAATGGAAAGTTGCTGTTTTAAATAACTCAGGTTTGCTGATAAAACAAACAAGCAGTTTTGCCAGCGATGCAGTTACTGGGCGAGGCGAATATATCGGGGCTGATATTGGTGTAAATATAATTTCTCCGATTGTTGCAGATACGTTATCAACTACCTGTTATGTTACAGGTTTGAAGATCATGGGAAAATCTCAATATTTTTCTAATGAGGAAAAGGGAAAAGATAGTAGCAAGGATAAATTGTTCTCAGATTTGGGCTATACTTCTAAAGGCATTTTGCAATGGGACAGCGTTTCCGGGCCCTACCACATACCCGTAAACCTTACGTTGCCGGATAATCAGAATGTGATTCAATTTTTATTTACTGAAAAGAATTCAGGAAGAAATGATTCGGTCTTTTATGCCTATTACCTCGAAGGGTTTGATCGGAATTGGATCGTCACCAAAGAAAGTCAATCAGAAAATTACCTGAACCTTTCCCCCGGAAAATACACCTTTAAAGTGAGGAGTAAAATGGAAAATGGTCAATGGAGCCAGGCCGGAGAATTTAGTTTTCACATTCTTCCACCCTGGTACAAAACCTGGTGGGCCTACCTCATTTTTGCTGTTTTGATTTTGATATTATTGCGACTTTACATTGTATTCAGATCGCGCAAATTAAAAAAGGAAAACAAAATTCTGGATGAAAAAGTGAAGCACCGCACAAAGCAGTTGCAGGAATCTTTGGACAACCTGAAAAAAACCCAATCAAAATTAATCCAGTCAGAAAAGATGGCTTCCCTTGGAGAATTAACCGCCGGGATCGCACACGAAATTCAAAATCCGTTGAATTTCGTAAATAATTTTTCTGAGATCAATATCGACCTGATCAAAGAAATGCAACAGGAAATCGATAAAGGAAATATCGAAGAAGTGCGCGCTATTTCTGCTGATGTGCTCACGAATGGCGAAAGGATTATGTTTCACGGAAAGCGCGCAGATTCCATTGTCAAAGGCATGTTGCAACATTCAAGGAGCACCAGCGGAGTAAAAGAGCCAACAGATATCAATACACTTTGCGATGAATTTTTAAGGCTTGCTTTTCATGGATTGCGCGCAAAAGACAAGTCTTTTAATTCTAATTTCCTCACAGATTTTGATCCCTCTGTCGGAAAGGTAGATGTGGTGCCACAGGATATGGGCCGTGTGCTTCTGAATCTCATTACCAATGCATTTTACGAAGTAAACGAAAAAAGAAAAAGAAGTACTGATCCTGCATATTCACCAACTGTGAAGGTATCAACCAGAAACCTGGGACAGAAAGTTGAGATCACGGTGTTTGATAATGGAGGCGGTATTCCTGCTGATTTGCGGGAAAAAATCTTTCAACCGTTCTTTACCACCAAACCTACAGGAGAAGGAACAGGCCTGGGGCTGAGTATGAGTTATGATATTGTAGCCAAAGGCCACAATGGTGAATTACTGGTAGATTCCGTAAATGGAGAATCAACAACATTTAAAATTATTTTACCAACCAATAATAAAAATTAACATGGAAGTATTAGTAGTCGACGATGAAAAGGATGTTCGCTTCTTGTTTGAACAAAAATTCAGAAAAGAAATTAGAAGTGGTGAAATGAAATTCTCATTTGCTTATTCAGGGCAGGAAGCATTGAATTATCTGGAGGGGCACAACCAGGAGGCGGTGCTTATTCTTTCTGATATCAACATGCCCGGGATGAGTGGATTGGAATTATTGAAAACCATCAAAGAGCAACATCCCACGCCACCGCCGGTCATCATGATGATCACAGCCTATGGCGATAAAGAAAACAGGGAAAATGCATTTAGCCTTGGTGCAGATGATTTTCTGACGAAGCCACTGGATTTCACTTCTTTAAAATCAAAACTAATAAACATTGTATAATGTCGAAGATACTTGTAGTAGATGATGAGGCGGACCTGGAAATGCTGATTAAACAAAAATTCAGGCAAAAAATACGCGAAAAGGAATACGAATTTTTCTTCGCAGAAAACGGTAAAGCTGCCCTGAAACAAATTTTAGATCAGGGAGATATTGATATTGTTTTAAGCGATATCAATATGCCTGAAATGGATGGCCTCACTTTACTTTCAAAAATAAAAGAGCAGAATAATCTGCTGCGCACTGTTATTATTTCAGCATATGGCGATATGGAAAATATTCGTACTGCGATGAACCGGGGGGCATTTGATTTTGTTACCAAACCTATCGATTTTGAAGATCTGCAGCTTACTGTTGAAAAAACATTGAAAGATGTAAAGCAAATGAAAGATACGATCGAAGCCGTACGTGAAAACAATATTTTAAAAATGTACGTAGATCAGAATGTGTTGAATTTTATGAGCTCGAAGGAATTTGAGCATTCTCTTTCTTCAAATGAAACCATCCAGGCCACTGTTGCATTTATTGATATTTGCGGTTTTACTTCCATAAGCGAAAATGAAGCGCCGGACAGTGTGGTAAAGTTGCTGAACCATTATTTTGAGATCATCGTTACAGAGATTATCAATCAAAAGGGCCATGTTGATAAGTTTATCGGAGATGCAGTGATGGCTGTTTTCAAAGGTGATTATCACCTTGACAGAGCCGTGGATGCCTGCCTGGCGGTTTGCCGGGAGATTGAAGAATGCCCGGCTTTTTCTGAAACGATCACTTTTACGCCACATGTTTCAATCGGAATTAACAGTGGTGAAATGATTTCCGGAAATATTGGATCTTCCCGCCTCAGAAGGTTAGATTATACCGTAATCGGCGACACCGTAAATGTGGCTCAACGATTACAAAGCATTGCCGGGCCCGGAGAAATTCTGATCAACAAAAATTCTTATGAAATGATAAAAGAGTTTTTTGAATGTGAAGCAAAAGGCCAGGTTTCTTTGAAGCACCGAAACAATCCTGAAGAGATTTACCGCGTTATCAAATAATATGAACGCTGAATTATTTGTAAAGATACATTCACATGTATTTTCTATGTTAGACGATCTGTCGCCGGCATTAATCTATCATGCTGTGTCTCATACAGAAGATGTAGTGCAGCGCGCAGATGAAATTTTTTTGGAAGAAGGATTCACAGACCCCAATGACCGCTTTACATTGAAATTAGCTGCACTTTTTCATGACACAGGTTTTTTGTATTGCTACGATGATCACGAAATGGCAAGCTGTGCGATTGCACAACGGGAATTGCCACAATTCGGGATATCACAGCAAGGCATAGACGAGATTTGCACTATCATTCTCGCGACAAAAATTCCCCAAAAACCAAAATCAAAACTTGCTGAAATACTTTGTGATGCCGACCTGGATTATCTTGGCCGCGATGATTTCTTTTCGATAGGCGCTTTGCTTTTTCACGAGTGGATGAATTTTAAAAGAGTTAATTCTGAAAGAGACTGGAACACGATCCAGTGTTTTTTTTTAGAACAACATCATTATTTTACCAACACTAACAAGAAGCATCGTGCCCCCAAAAAAAAGGAACACCTGGAATCAGTGCGCTTGCTTTGCGGTTAATTTCTCTGTGCTTTGTTGAAAGTGTTTGTTGATTCTTCATCCATAATTCGAATGCGCCTGCAAAGTGTTTTTAAAATTCCTTTTAGCACATGCGGATTATCAGAAAGGATTTCATAAAACGGCTCTTGTTTTAATTGTAATAAAAGGCCGGCCGTATCGCAGGTGGCAGAAGCAGAGCGAACCTCTTCATCAAGAAGAGAAAGTTCGCCGAAAACGTCATGCTCATTTAAAATGGCGAATGTATGATCGCCATCATGAATTCTTACGCTTCCGCTTTGAATAATGTACATGCTATCGCCTTTGTCTCCTTTCAAAAAAAAGCATTCTCCTTCCTCCATTGGAATTTCTTCGATGATCGAAGCAGTATCGATCAATTCATTTTCTTCGATGGCGTTAAAAATTTCAGTGAGTTTAAGAGCCAATACTTTTTCTATGAGTAACATCGGTCAGTTTTTTGGTATTGAAAGAATAAAGCTTCGGGTTTCTGCCAGTATGGGAGATAATGAAAAGTTTTGTTTGTTTAGAAAATTTTCAAAATCTTCATAGTCCAGTCCTGCGGTCATTTTTATAGCAATTGCGCGTGTCCAGTCGTTGTAGCGGATCATTTTAGATTCAATGATATCTTTTAAAATTACAACCATTGGCTTTTCTTCGCGCGCATGTTTGCGTCTTTGTTTTTGCTCGGCAAGCCTGTTGATCATTTGAAAAATATCACGCGCAACATTTAATTCGAGCATTTCAAGAGCGTTGGAAAGTTTTTCAATTTGTTTTGAAATAATAGCGTGGATCGCTGTTGCCACTTGTTCATTTGCACTGGCTATTGATAACAATTTTAAGGCATCCTCCAATCGCTCATTGACTTCTGTTTCCAGCGCTTTGATACAATTTTTCGTTTGTTCATTAAATTCAAAAGTATTTTTCAAATAGAAGATTTTTTCTGCTTCGTCCAGCCTTTTTCTTGCAAGGGCATAATAATTTTCTTTGAATTCCCGGCTGGCAACAAAGCCTGCTTTATATAGCTGTTGAATGATCTGTGTTTGCCCGGTAACATTTTTAAAAAGTAATTGCTGAAGAAACTGAAGCGACTTTTTTGTAGAAATAATCCCTGCCATTTTTATAATGTGCTTTTCCGATGCAGCAGATGGATATTTATCAAAATAATCAATTGTATCATCTTTATAATTGGTGATCGCTGAAAGCGTTATTTTAGACAAAGACGGTGATTTTAATTTTTCAATTATAACCGGCAACAATTCGGGTGATCTTATTTTTCCGGCTGCTTCGATGGCGTGCCTGGTTACTTCTTCATCAGGATCATTTAATAAATTTCTGATAGTATCCGCAAATTGCGGATCACCACTTTTTGCAATGATTTGCGCGCTGTGAATACTGCTTTCTTTTTGCTTCAAAAGCACTTTTTCTTCAATTTTTAAAAAAGCACTTTTTCGTAAATGTGTATCATTGCTTTGCAGCATTCCTACGATCGCATTCCTTTGGATTTCGGGAACTTTATGGTTAATGAATTCTTCCAAAACAGGATGTCCGTTGGTCAATTCAGCTATTGCTTTAATGAGTTGAGATGCAAAATCAGGGTCCTTTGTTTCACGTAGTTTTCGGATCAGTGTATCAACATCAGCATTATTTTTTCTTGCGGATATTTTCTCAAGGGCGAATTGAGTAACTGCACGATCAGGGCTATCTAATTTCTCAATCAATAATTTGTCAAGGTTTTTGTAACCTGCTTTTTCTAAAAGATCAAGAGAAAAAATTACTTCTGCTGATTTGTTGCTTTTTGCTTTAGAAAGTAACAGATCAATAGTGGCTTTATCTTCGATGAAGAGGTCATTACCCGAAAGAAAACCGCGCTGCAGCGCATCCTTCAATGTCAATACATATTCCTTCTTTACCAGGAAAATACTGATCACCCAAAGGGCCAGCAAAATCATCAATGCATACAGCAGGTAATTTCGTGAATGTAAATTTTCTCTTAAAACAAACAGGTATAAAAGCGCGCCGGTAATGGTAAGTGCGGTTGCCAGCATATATCCTTTTGCAATCACATGCCCGCGTAATCTCAGTGATCTTTTCAACGGTTGAAAGAGCACTAAAAAAACAGGTTCCTGGATGGTAGTTTTTAGAATCTCAGTGAGCAATGCCATGAACCCAAATAAATAAATAAGCATGTGATTTCCCGTAACAGATTCTGATGCCAGAAGAAAAATAGTGAATGCAAAGAGTATGATCGGCGAAATGAGCAAAGAACCGGCGAGCCCGGCAATATTAATAAAACGGCTGCTTAATGTAAATTTTATGATTGCTGCAAGAATACGGCCACCTGCGAAAAACAAACCGATAAAATAGGCGAGTTCAAGGTCGGTATGGTATTTTATTTTTACTTCTGCCAGAAAAATAAAATCGATCAGCATCAATGCGCAAAAAGTTAATAGAGACAACAATGCAATTGCTGTTATTAATCGGTTGGCAGATTGTTTTTTTGTTTTTTTGTGTTGATGGTGGTTTTCGTGTTGATTCGAAAGATCTTTTATGCGTGAGGATTCCAGCATTTTTGCGGAAAACCAGAATGCGCCGGCAAAAAGAATAACAACTATCCAGATCAGATTTGATAATCCGAAAAACGGGCCCAGCAAAGGAACAGCCAAATATCCCAGCAGTTTTGCAGGAACATCGCCCGCGCCAATAATGGTGAACAAACGTTTGCTTTCGCGTACGTTAAATATTGATGCTGCAAGTCCCCAAAACACAAGCCCGGTAAGCAAGTACACAACATTGTACCACACGAGTAAAACATAAGGCATCCATGTAAGCCCGGGAAAACTCATGAAAAAACGGATCAAAATAGTAATGAGAATACTAAAAATGATCACACCAAAAAGCATGCGCCTGGTAGAAAATAAATGTTCTGCGCGATGGTAAATTTTATTAAACAAAAACAAACAAAGTCCTGTAATAAAAAATACCAACGGTAATTCTTTGATCGGAAAAATTGACAAAAAGATGGCATTGGCAATTACAAAAAGAAAAGAACTGCCCGCAATAAGAAAAAATTGTACGATGAACAAACGGCTTACCAATGCGGATTCATCTGCGCGGATGTTGAGGACTCTTAAAAACTTATTGTTCAATTTTTTTTCTTTTAACAGCAATGATTTTGGAAATCAAGGTACATTTTAATTGAAACTCATTAATATTTTTTTTATTATATGCGCCAAAAATGAATTTTTAATCTTAAAAGTAAATAAACATCTTTGCCCGGCGTTATAATAAATCCGGATACGCAATTTTTTTCAATTACTAACTGATGAACGTGGCCGAGCCGATCAAAAAAAAGCAACGAATATTTTTTCCCAACCTGGATGGACTTCGGTTTTTCAGCTTTTTTGCTGTGTTCATGTTTCATGTGTGGCTGTTGTTTTTTGACCGCTATCATATTTCCGGAACTACTTCGGATGTGCTTCGGTTTTTATTTCAGAACGGAGAGATCGGCGTGAATTTCTTTTTTGTGCTGAGTGGATTTTTAATCACCTACCTGCTTATTGAAGAAAAAAAATTGACCGGAAAAATTCATGTGATCAATTTTTATATCCGAAGGATTTTAAGGATTTGGCCGCTCTTTTACCTGGTAGTTACATTCGGCCTGGTTATTTATCCCCAATTAAAAAACATATTGGGTGGTGCGCAATATCCCGTCATGCATCCATGGACCTATTTTGTATTTCTGAATAATTTTGATTTTCTGCACAACGGCGCTCCTGCCATGATTTCTATCCTTTGGTCTGTGGCCATCGAAGAGCAGTTTTATCTGTGCTGGCCTTTGATCTTAAGTTTTGTGCCATTGAGAAAATTTCCCTGGGTATTTGTTGTTATTATGGCAGGTTCTGTCATTTTCCGGGTGTTTCATGTAAACGAAGAACGGGTATTGCATTTTCATACACTGGCGGTAATTGGCGATATGGCGCTGGGTGGATTGCTTGCTTATTGCATGGTGTTTAATCAACCATTCAGAAGATTTATTGAATACTTACCTCGGTGGGTTATCATACTGATCTATTTGTGTGCACTTGCCGGACTTTTATTCAGGAAGGAAATTTTTGCCGGAGTTTTTATTGTAATGGAAAGGCCCGTGCTTGCATTTATTTTTGGAATGATCATACTTGAGCAAAATTTTTCCAGGCATTCATTATGGAAACTGGGGCGTTATAAACAAATTTCCAAGCTCGGTATTTATACTTATGGCCTGTATTGTATTCATGTAGGCGCCATGACTTTTACAGAGATCGCATTTGCAAAAACAGGACTCGATATGAAAAATCCGGCCATCCTGCTTTTAGTTGGATTTATATCGTTTTTCCTTACCATCGCTCTTGCCTTGCTCAGCTATCACTTTTTTGAAAAGAAATTTTTAAAGCTGAAAGACAGATTTGCGTTTATTGTGAAGAAGTAGATTTAAGATTTAAGATTTGTTGTTGATGCTGGCTTCTTTCTACTCAATACCCAATACTCACTACCCACTACCACTTTATGGGTTGATTCGTTTATGAGTTTATTAGTTGATTCGTTTTTTGGTTGATTTATCATTCCCACCACGGCGGACAGGCTATTGAACATTCAACATTGAACCTTTAACATTGAACCTTCAATCCGCCACAGCGGGCAAGCGCCATTCATAATTCATAATTCCTGATTCATAATTTTTAATACCCCCATTTCACCAGCGTAGCTCCCCAGGTAAAGCCGCCGCCAAAGGCTGCGAGTACGATCAGATCGCCTTTTTTTAATTGGCTTTCCCATTCCCAAAGACAAAGCGGAATAGTTGCCGAAGTGGTATTACCATATCGCTGGATGTTGATCATCACTTTATCCATGCTCAGTCCCATGCGATTGGCTGTGGCATCGATAATGCGCTTATTGGCCTGGTGCGGTACCAGCCACGCGATATCATCGCCGGTAAGATTATTTTTTTGCAGCAATTCGTAAGAAACGTCAGCCATTCCTTTTACAGCAAATTTGAAAACTGCAGGGCCTTCCTGGTAGATGTAATGTTCCTTTGCCATCACTGTTTCAACAGTGGCAGGTTTGCGCGATCCGCCTGCAACCATTTTTAAATATTCTGCCCCGGAACCGTCAGCTCTTAAAAGACTGTCCTGAACGCCATAGCCTTCCTCATTTGGCTCCAGTAAAATGGCACCTGCAGCATCACCAAATAATACGCAGGTTTTGCGATCGCTGTAATCTACAATTGCGCTCATTTTATCAGAACCTACTACCACCACTTTTTTATAACGGCCGCTTTCTATAAAAGCAGTGCCTGTGGTAACGCCAAAAAGAAAGCCTGAGCATGCAGCAGAAAGATCAAATCCAAAAGCATTTTTTGCACCCACTGCGTGGCAGATCAACTGCGCTGTGGCCGGGAATGACATGTCGGGCGTAACGGTACAGCAGATGAGGCAATCGATTTCTTCGGGATCGATGCCTCTTTTTTCGCAAAGATTTTTCACAGCAGGAATTGCCATAGCGGAAATTCCCTGGTTTTCACCTTTTAAGATCCTTCTTTCTTCCACACCGGTGCGTGTTTTGATCCATTCATCGGAGGTATCCACCATCGTTTCGAGGATCGCGTTCGTCAATTTGTATTCCGGAACGTAAGCGCCCACACCCGTGATGGCTGCCGTAATCTTTTTGTCATTCATCAGGAAAAATAATTGGTTAAAAAAATCAAAAGTACAACATAGTTAAAAATGGTAGAAATGAACTTCAGAGGTGACGCCTTTTCTGAAAAGGTGTCACCTCTTATTGGAGAAATAAAAACAATCAGTGACGATTGCCTGCCACCACCCTATATTAATTTTTTATTCTCATCGCTGTACAATGATTTTGGCCGTGTGCCA